>Ga0126325_10000134_pt1 | contig 21345 bp, 24 predicted proteins | sample InaspJWI14metaG_FD_94487 | JGI IMG/M metagenome (GOLD analysis project Ga0126325, IMG submission 94487) | Marine gutless worms symbiont microbial communities from Oahu, Hawaii - Inanidrilus sp. 1 OAHU.JWI-14 metaG | ecosystem: Host-associated > Annelida > Digestive system > Unclassified...
CATTTTCCAGTCCTGCATTTTCCAGACCCCGTAGTTTTTGTCCGTCATTTTCCACTCTTGCATTTTCCAGACCCATAGTTTTCTTTGTCCGTCATTTTCAGGTCGTGCATTTTCAGCGTCACCCTTTGATCTTGGGTGGAGACTGACTTCCTCAAGACCGAGTTGAAAGCGTACCACGAATCCATTAACAGAACTATAGCTCTTAGGCCTACTATAACAGTAACCAAGAATATGTTTAAACTTAAACACAACAAGTGGTCGAAGTATTTTGACATAAGGCCGCATCACCGCCGCACACGGATCGTTCAGTCGTATTCCGCAGGTGGCGCGATAGCTTGCATTCCTCTTATAGTCATGGTTCCTTAGGCCCGCGCGAGCCTGTCCCACAAAGGGCATGTCGATCGATTTATCGGGTTCTTGCAGGATTCACGTTTGTGACCAACAGACACACACAGACCATGCTATACATCAAGACATCTGTAGCTGTAGGCCTCATCTTGCTAGTGTTGCGATATAGCCACATAATATGAATATGTCGCCTTATGCCAGTGCACTGTAGGCCTTGTTGCATTTTGCCGTTGGCCTTATTCGGTAGCTTTGCCCGTTTGGCTGTGAAAATTAAAGGGATCGTTCAGAATAATGATACTCAAGCAGTAATCGACTTCTGTAGTGTAGAATTTAATAGTTTAAGTGTCAGTCGGTTAACGTTTTTTTCTTACCAAGGGTCACATGACATATGATTAAATGGCTAAGTGGAGCAAAGAAGTAATTATTATAAGTCGGTGTTCGTTGTTGCAGGATATGGTTCAGTCACTGAACGAGTCGCCACGAAACCGAGAGATGCTTGCTTCTACTTCGTAAGTCTATCATCAAGAATATTTTATGCTAAAGGTCGTTGTCATAACCTCAGTGAACATTGTTTGCACTTGTAAACACTAACACGGTAAATTAAGTATCTAAAGAATCTATACTCTTGGAGACCTCTGGAGGCATGCTGTCGACCGTGGACATGGTGGTGCAACGACGCGACGGCCCTCGCCGGCTACGCGAACATGATGATAATGATGATGATAAAAATAGTCACTGGGCTGAAGCAGTCGATCTAAATCTCCTGCCCGCTGGGACCATAGCAGCACACTGGCAGCAGTGGGTTTGCTGCTGTGGGCCCGTGCTAGGACAGACAGACGGACGGACACTGTACCGTTTCATAGACCCTGTTCCGCATACTGTGCGAGCAGCGTCAAAAACGGAATCATAGAATCAGTAGCGTTTGAAACAGTAGATGGTGCTCGTCGTGTGCAGACCAAAGAGGCGTCTTGTTCTCGACTGGGATCCAATCCTGAAGCGAATCAGCGCCAGTGTCGTACTGCGCAACCGCAGCCAGCAGTCCTTTGCGTTCAAGGTTCATTGATGCTCGCATTCCGACCGTTAGCGCCGTACTGTAGCTACGGTCTAGTCTGTCCGCCCGTCACTCGTCACATGTATTGTATTGAAACGACTGGACGAACTGGACTTTTTTTGGCACGAAGTCTTCCTTTCATCTATACCACACTGTGTTGTAAGGAAATTCGGGTGCCTCGACAAATAACGGTACTTCGTTCTGGAAATTTGTCCCAAACTCTGGACCTAGAAAAATTTTGCCGTGGCAAGTGGATCTTGTTGTCAACAGAACTCGTCGATGGTTGGCTTTGTTGACGACACTTACGACGGTCGACGTGTCGTGGTTGTTTACTACGCGTCTAACTCCGTTACTCTGATTTGTTGTCCAACTTTTTCGGACAGTTGTGTGGCAGCACGATTTCGACTGACATACAGGCATAGCGCATCGCGCGGTCCGTCTGCGGCTGCGACGTGGCCTTATATCAGATTACTTTGACCACTGTAGGCTGTTAGTGCATGAAATCCAGTGGCAGCGGTAGGGTGGTTAACAGACATCCCATTGTTAGAGATGGTTGTTCAAGGCTGTATCTCGGACCCTCTCCCTCAACAATTCGTAACACTCATCATCGTGTTGTACGGAACTGAAGCAAGCAAATGGTTCCGCCCAGCGCAGAGAAACGCGTTTTCTTGCCTAAAACGCGCCAAAATGCAGGATTTTCACCGAAAATTTTCAAAAACTTTTCGGATGTACTTCACCGGAAACCCCGCGGCGGAGGGTCACACCCAGTCGTCACCGCGCACCCTCTGCTGTTGCAGCCCATACTTTCTGACCCTCACCCCCCGCGATGCTGTCGACGCTTCGCCATCACTGACGATGGCCTATGCGTTATGTGTGTGATTCTGCAGTACGAGACAGACTGTCCATTGCTCGTCGGTACTCCGGAGTGCGGCCTCCTGATGCCCGGAGAACAGATCTCCGTATCCTTGCTGCTCGACGGTTAGTACACGTTCTCGCTGTATACAATACGAGATGCTATTTTAACGAGCGCTCAAAAGCCAACACGGAACCAACTACTAAAAGTGCATGGAAAACAAAAAAACTAAAAAGTAAAAAACGGATATTCTCAGAAGTATCGGTAAACAGTCTGGGGAATCCAAGTAGTCAGTCCTGGAGAAGAAAAGGAAGGCTACAGTGGGAAGGATTTGCCGTCGTCTGTGCTGCTACAGTTACTTTTTAGCGAAAACTGCGAACAGTTCAGTTCTTGATGCACACTGTTGCCGCAGACGTCGTGACATATTTATTTATATATTTGTCAAAATGTAACGTACAATATTCACAGTAAATTCACAATGCAGCATGCGGGACAGACGGGCGGATGTGCTGCACTTATATCTGCCCTTAATCCAGACTAACATAGAGGGTAAAAACATAAAACCAACTCAGACTGAACATAGGCTTAACGATGGTCTTATTTGTGTTGGTTATCTTTATTCACCATGAATGGTAGCAAACAACAATATAAAGTAAAGAAAAAACGAACAAACTTAACTAAGTGAAATAAAGTAGCCCTATAATGTTAACTAGAAGTGATTTCTGCATTTTACATTATTTGTGTTTGCTTGCTTCTGTCTATTTGTTTGTCTCTCTGTTGGTCGGGCACAGCAGTGAGCCCTGCAAAATGCAAAACGGTTGAACCGATCGAGCTGCGGGTGCCGTTTGGCGGTGGGGGCAGAGTGCCCCCCAATAAACCATGCATTTAGATTGGGTGCATTGGCGCCACTGTGTTGTTAAGGCGATGCGGGCTGTTGCTATTATTACTCTAGGAACTTGTTAAAACAAAGTAAAGGATAACTGCAGGCTTTTCCTCGGCCATGAGAACGTCTTTTAAAATGGTGGCGGTAACCGACGGGTGGTGGCGCCTGGCGAATGTATTGGAAGGATAGATGCCGGGACAGGGCTAACCTCATGTGAGTAGGCGTGTGTTCGAACTTCGAAGCGGTCCGTCGAATGGCCCATTATGTGAAAATATGACGTCATCGACAAAACCGGAAGTACGTAACTTATTGCAGTGTCGTCACAAGACGACTGAGCCACGGCAGCGTTTATTCTACTCATCTTGACTTTGAGGAGCGAAAGGAATTTCCCCTCCCTTCCCTGTCTCCTCCCTTCCCTCCCATCCCCCTTAGAAGTAGGCCTCCTTGCGCTGATCGCGCCGTGCCGTCCAAAGACTGTAATAGTAGCGAGAAGCCGCACCGCCGCTGAACTTGAACTTGACTGCGTGTGTACAGAAGAATGTGAGTCGAAGCGCTACTTCAGGGAGAACTGTAATGGTAGCGAGAGGCCGCATCGCCGCTGAACGTGAACTTGACTGCATGTGTACAGAGGAATGTGACTCGAAGCGCGACTTCAGGGAGGACTGTTTCGACCTGCTGATCTCGCCGTTCCACTCGGACCTGCTGCACGACGCCACCGAAGCCGACGCCGACCAGCTCGTCCACGGCCTCTTTCCCGCCAACGTCCCGCTCGAAAAACACACGTACGTATAGGCAGCGAAAGTGTGCCGATACAATTGGCACAGTGCTGGTTCCCTGGGCTGGCCATGTCCAATGCCAAAATATTAGTATATTTATCAGATAAAATATACGGAAGCAATCTTATCAAACAGCACTTGGAAACTGTTATGGTTTGAAATTACCAAAATGCTGCTTGCAGTTTAAAAAAATAAATTTATTGTGTTATTTATTATAATTCTCGGCACACTTTCGTTCCCTATAGCATCGTAATGATATAAGTATCCAAGGTAAAGGTAACCAAAGGTCGCATCGCCCATTGCAAGGCTTTTAAGCTGCAATTCGATGAACTTGTGTAACATTTTGCACCGTTTCAACTGACACAGCGGTCGATGACTGAGCGCCTTGTATAGTATATTATTTATTTAGTGTTTATCTGTATCGCATAGCTAAAATGGCACTGTAAACACCCCGGCCACGTTGACGTTCTACTTTTTGTTGGCGATTATGTTTCTGCACATTTCAGTGTCTAATAACTCGATCACGGTTCCACCTAAACCTAAGATCATTATAGAACACCAATAGGAAGTCACACCTTGCCAATCAGACGCAACCATCGGCTTGCTGCTCTGATGACCGGAAGTGCCCGAAATCGCTTTTGTCACATACTGATTTCAGCACGCGATATCGCGACACGGCTGCTACCTGCATTCTGGTCTTGTTATTTTTTTCTGTTTATTTATTTGTCCACTGTTTCTCTGTCTGTCTACCTGTATATTTGTCTGTCCTCTGCCTGTGTATATGTCTAGGTATGTCCGCTTATCATTCCAGCCCACCGTCCGTCTGTGTGTCCATCGCTGATCGATAAAATCGGTCAAATATGTTTATATATTCGCTGCCTGTCAACATCCTCCGGAATGTTAAACAACTTATTACTCCGCCACCGATAGGGGAGCGGAGTATTGTGATGAGCGTGTGTGTCTGTGTGTGTGTGTGTGTGTTTGTCTGTCCGCAATCATATCTTCGGAACTACACGTCCGACCTTCACCAATTTTTTACGCATGGTAACTATGGCCGTTGCTCGGTCCTCCTATGGCGGCGTTGTGATATGTTATCTATTTCCGGTTTATGGATGACGTCGTGTTTGCTCATAAGCCAAGCTTGCTTGATGTCGCCACCCAGCGGAAACGAAGCGCACACGCAGCCTTGGGCTTGGCTGTAAACGGTGCAGTTGCAGGCCAACAGACGCACGGCACTACTTTTCGGGCGCTTAAAGTAACTTCCCAGGTGGCAACACCGGGGCGAAGTCTGCAGTCTATGACTGCTTGTGCGGTTTGTGTTCAGCTTGATGCCTATGCTGAACGACGTGTCCAAAGATCGACTCGACATCGTCGCTGCCGAAAGGGTCTGACACCGTTACTGTTGTCTGCATACTTAAACAAAAGTTGCAGTTTCTCATTAACACATTTTGCCCGTAGATGCAGTAAAACGCAGACCTTTTAGCTGTTAATGCAGTGATCGTAATAATATAATGGAGCAGCCATGCGACCTTTGCCAAATCACTTTGCACACTTGTTGCCGACGCGTTGGCAAGGAAGGTAATAGAATCGTTCGTGTCCGTCCGTCCGTCCGTTCGTTGCCACTCCAACTTTTGAATCAGCTGACCTTCGAGCTTGATTTTTTGCACGTGCATGGGTCGTGGCGGTGGTATACACGTACTCGCCGGGAACTGAAAATGAAGGTTACGCGTCAAGGTCAAGAGTTACGATTAGGATCAGCAAGCATGGAGGTCCGACATTCGGTGTTCGGCCCGACATTGTTCCTCGATCGATGACAGTTTGCAGGCCCGCAGGCAGGAAATTAAATGGGGGGTGTTTTTTGTAAAAAAAAGTGGATCTTTCCTCAATGCAGGATGCATTATGTACAGTATCAGTATTTTTTATTTCAAATTTTACTTATTTTGGGTTGCGTACGCACCCAATGCACCCCCTGCCTACGGACCTGGTTTGTCTGGTTATTATTATCTCTCCGCCAATGGATGCAGCCCTGTATGAGACAGCTCTGCAGCAGGAGAGGTGATGACCCTGAAGCAGATCCTCCGACGCACATAGATGCGGCCTATTGCTACCGATGTCTCCGAGTAGTGTGGTCAGGTGGCAGTGCAAAACGGCTGAACCGATCGGACAGGGGCAGACTACTGTTGGCCGAAGGAACCGGGGTTAGAGTCCAGATCCCCCACGGGAGGGCACAGCGATGCGGCGTTTTTGCCGGTTGACTTTGGACTCGTGGCCTGTTCGGATGTGTAGGAGGAGGCCCGGCAGCAGGAGGAGGAGGTGGCGAACCTGAAGCAGATCCTGTACCCGGCGGTCGGCGTGCTCGTCGCCCTGCTGATGCTCTACGTCATGTTGGCCGAGTTCTGCCACCCACTGTCGCTCCCGCCCGAGCGCCCACGCCGCCTCTAGACGCCCCTCTCCTCCACCCTCCCGCCCCTGCATCATCCCCTTCCACCCATAACTCACCAGTCCGTCGCTGGCGTCACTTTCGTCGGTCTGTCTCTCCAGCCTGCTGCCAACTGTGGTCCCAGTTGTCTCTGGAACCTTGAAAATCAAGCTCTGGATGCCCCGGACACCACCTCGTCCACCCTCCGTCTCTTCATTCCACATGCCTAGAGTGACTTTCGTTTGCTTGTCTTTGTGTCGTCCGAAAATACTCCGTATACGTTCGAGCTACGCTGTCAACTGTGGTCGCTTCCACTTTTCTCTGAAGCCCGGAGAATCTAGCCTGTTTGGATTTGGGTCTGCCACCCTTTTCTCACTCCCGCCCGACCACCACAGGCGCCTCTAGACCCCCCTGTCTCTTCCACCCTCCAACTTCAGTTTACACGGCTGGAGTCACTTTTGTTCGTTCGCTTTTCTGTCCGTCGTCCGCGTAAATGTCTTCGTTCTCATCTCCTCCGAATACCTGACAGGTGCCTGCCGACGGTCGATAGACTCAACGTTAGTCGCGAGGAGGCAGCTCCTCTAGATCTCATCTCACTTTCACCGGTCACTCCCTACCTTGGCTGGCGGCAGTTTCGTTTATCTCTCTTTCCATTGACGCGGTCGGTCTGACCTCGATCCTTGATCGACAATAGTTTTTTTTTTCTACTAACGTTGTCGTGTGCTGGCGGTCTGTATCCGGGCGCCCCTAGATCCCATTTCTTTCACCCATCAGTCACTCTTCTCGCCATGGCTTGAGTCAGTCTCGTTTGTCTCTGTTCTCTTCTTCGCTTTTCCCCTTCTGTACATTCGCAACACGCGTTTCGTTTCTTGTCATTCAAATTGGTCGTGACTAATTCATGTATCGGCCTATCGGCAGCTATCGGCCGCTGCGGCGTATATCGACTGCCAACCCTTACTCCGACAGTAACCTACCCCAAAGCCACTAACCGTAATCACACAGCCCTACTAATTCTGACCATACACGCTATTTTTCACGTTTTCGCACAGAATTCGCCGTTATCGCTACCAGAACTAGGTGTAAATCAAAGCAAAGAAAAGCAAAGCAAAAGAATTTTTTGACGAAGGCGCAGGCTGTAGCCTATATGCCCGCCAAATTACATAGAACATAATATATACAAATTATATGTTATCACTCGAAATTATTAACGTGACTAATTCGTGCGAAGCAGAATTTTGAAATTTTAACCGATTTTATACGACTTGTACGCCGCCAGCCGCCGATAGGCCGACTCGTTAATTCGTCACACTGATCGACACGACCACCCTCCGGTCTCAGTTAAAACTCCAGGTCTGACCTTCCGTCCGTCCGTCCACTGAAGGTTGTTATTGACAGTACGCACCAACCAGCTGTACCTAGCATCACTATCCAGTTGCCAGTTTATCACACTGAGCATCCACCTTTGTCGAACCTAGCTGACGACACGTTGCAACAATCAACGTGTTCCGATTTCGATTTTGCACTTCTCCTGTACACTGGCGGCGACGCCACTTGCGACTTTCTGCGGGGGGAGGTACGTTTAGCAAAATGAAAGAAAGAAATAATTGTTTTTTTTTTCACGGCACGGTCCTCGTTTTCGTATAGTTGGTGCTGAAAATGACAGTTTCTGCCCGACTATCAGAAACTAAAACGTCTGTTATTGCTGTACTCCACAGGCTCCAAAATTGGGAGTAATGGTGCACCTACCCCCGCTCGCCGCCCGTCTTTGTGCCATTCCTTTGCAGAGAATTTCTTTTTAACTGCGCGATTTTTTACCGTTTGCTTTTTCTGCGAGGAGTCATTTGGTTCATGAACTGTCTGCGACTATTTTACGCGAAAGCGATTGCGTTTTTATAGCACTCGGCTGTTTACGTGTTGTACGAGTTTTTAAATTAGTATTTTGCATAACACCCTATTGCAGTATGTGGGGGACATTATTGCTGAAAATGCGATGTAAAAGTTAATTACTTTCATTGTTAGATTTTAACATGCAACTTGTATCAGAAGTGTACTGAAACTCATTCTTCTTCCGCTATAACATCAGTTAATTGCTGTACTTTGCACAGACTGTAGACATCGGGAAAGACACTAGATTAGCCTGCACCTGTAAAACACGCTGTATGCATGCTTTAAATATACCAAACTGTTAGGTTGGTCGTGTTGAACAAAGGCTGATTTCTGTTGCGCTGCGTTATAGTTCTTAAGCAAGTGTCAGCTGTCGCAGATGGACCCGCGCGACGCGCCGCCGCCTCACGCGCATCGTACGACACAGAGGGAGGTGGATGCTCGCTCAGTCTGAGACAAACTGTCTTGTCGATGACGACACTTGCAAGTTTATCACACTGAGCGTCCACCGTTGTCGAACCTCCTGGGTGATGACACGTTGCAACAATCGACGTGCCGTGGCAAAATTTTTCCAACTTCAAAGTTCAGTACAAACTTCCAGCGAAAAGTATATTTGTTTTGGAGATATCAAGATATTCTTATAATGCAAAGGACAGGCTGAATAAACCTATCTGGCAAAAACCTGCTCGATCCGTTCAGCCGTTTCGATACAATACCGTATTGAGACAGACGGACAGACGGACACAGGGCCACACCGTGCTAGCATAGCGTCGCGCGGGTAAAAGAAGTCTGTCGAACTGTCAGTCCTCGACCCCGGATCGCAACGTAGGCTCTGACCGCTGCTGCCCTCCGGCGACTAAATTTGAGTATACGCCTTACAACTCGCATTAACGTCACAAAAAATACGAGTCGGACGGACGGACGGACACCAGATCGATGCATAGACGCTTTGTGCTAGACGCGGTTAGCGCAGAGTTGACCATGGGTCCATTTTGTGTGGCCCGATCCAACTCAACCTATCAGCTGACTGACCCAACCCAACCCACTACAAGTGGAAAAATTTGGACCCAACCCAATACAACTAACAATGGAGCTTACAGTTTAGTAGTGACGTATTTTTATACACAGAACTTATCAAAACTTGTCAGATCGGCCGTAAAATCAAATTTTAACTGCTTTGTGTAACCAAATCTTATCTGGCCGTGCTTTTAAATTTCATTCACACAATCCTTTCAAATTTAGTACTTTTGCTATAGTGGACCCAACCCAACCCGTGGGTCAGCCCATCCCATGGACAACTCTGGGTTAGCGTCTAAAAACGCGCGGGGCCGCTGGTTGGAGATGGTCGGTAGAAAGATGGCGGAGCTCGTGGCGACGTGGTTATACGTTGCCGTTGGATGTGGGCACGCTGAAAGCGGCGTGCGCCGAGGAATGAGACCATTAGTGGCGACTCTAGACCGCGGAATGGCGGCTCTAGGCCACAGAAGGGCGGCTCCACACCACGGAATAACGGCTGCGTCACGCAATAACGGCTTTAGACTGCGGAATGGCGGCTCCAGACGGGGGAATTACAAGGCCTAGAGGGCGCTAAGGAATGGGTCGACGGCAATAGCTATAGTCTCAAGACTAAAGCAGCGGTTCCAAACCACGAAGTGGCGGCTTTAGACCGCGGAATGGCGGCTCCAGGTGGGGAAGAAATTACAGCAATAAGACATCGAGGGATAGGCCAAGTAGCGGCTCTAGACCGTAGATTGGCGGCTTTGAATTTCGCAGTGGCGGCTCTAGACTGCGGATTATGGTGGTTCCAGACTGGGGGATTACAAAGCCAAGCGGGCGCCGAAGGATGAAATGACGAATGACAACTCTAGACTACAGAATGGCGGCTCTAGACGACGGACTGGCGGGTCCAGGTGGGTAGATTACAGAGCCAAGCGGGTGCCGAGGAATGGGACGATGAAGCGTAAACGAGAAGCCGAGAGAGACGCTGGCAGGCTACGGCCACGGCGAGGAAGAGGAAACCAACGAATCAATCCATCGTATTCGCCAGGTGGCACCGTCGTGCATCCTCATCAGAAACACGATCCCTTTGGCCCACGACGACCACGGCGAGGAAGAGGAGACCTAGGGCGACGACGATGTAGCAGGCTAGGAGCTGGACGACGGCGAACATGTAGACGGTACGATTGCACGCACAGACGGACGGACAGCCAGAAAACATAGTGCCTCGGGCCGCATGTAGACGGTACGATTGCACCAGTTGCGAGGCGCGTGCAGCGGCAGCTCGAAGCGCACCTGCACTCGAACAGAAATAAGTAAGTAAACTAGAAAACAAACAGCTCTCAGCCGAGAACCGACGACGGACCGACTGTGTGACAGCGTCCACTGTCCACGGCTACTCCCATTCAGTGATCGCTGCTTCCTACGGTACCCACAGACCGCGAGCTGGCTGGGCACGCCGTACGCCTGGCCGAGCTCGGTCGCAGCTGGTGACAACAGTTTTGCGCGTTGGTCTGGAAAACGCCCACTCACGCTTTCAAAATGGTGATTTTGAGAGATTCGACTTCTTTGACCTTAACCAATTACTTTTACTTTCAGTCCCCGGCTAGCTATAACCATGACCCATACGCGTGCAAAAACTCAAAGGCAGAGGTAAGGCGGCTCAAAAAAGTAAAGTGGAAACGAACGTACGGACGGACATCTCTGAATTTATTGTCTTCCTCGCTAAAGCGGTCGGTTATAAGTGGAAAGTATTCAGCGGCGTATGCGAAACAACGTACGTGCAATATTTAACATTAAGGAAATTGAATAAATTTGGCATTTTGCTGCCACAGATGTTGCAGAAATAATGTCCGTTGCCGCCAACGTAACAGTGTCTTGTACACCATTCCTATGCTATCCCATTGATCCCCGGAATTAAAGATTCTGAGACCCCAAAGACCTTTCTGTGGCTGCACCCGTGCAATGCTGGCAGTGAAGATGGTGACAGCGGTGATATCAGTTTTAGACCCATTGGCTGCTGAATGCATTATGTTTTCGACTTGTCAGTGCGTCTGTGCGTGCGTGCGTGCGTGCGTGTGTGACCGGGCGGATACACTCTCTGGCAGGCTTGCCGTCGACTTCTAGTTGATAATAATTTTATGCTGGATTCGGGGGTCCTAGAAATCCCCGAAGCTCTCCCCGCGGTTACTTAGGCCCGTGGTAACGAAGATGATGATAGTGACTCGGTCACATCACGATCACGTACTTTGCGGTAGACACCGAAGACCCAGTAGTTTCCGCACGCGAACCAGATCAGGAGGAACGCGCTGAGTGTGCGAAGCAACGGCGGCTGTAGGCGATGACTAAATGCCCCTGAAGTCAGTGGCGTAGCTAGAGGGTTCAGGCACTTTAGACCGTAGTAGTAGGTTACCGTTGTGGCCACAAGGAGGAACGCGCTAAGTACGAGTTGCGAGAATTTCGTCAGGGATTTCAGACTGTAGTAGTAGGTTACCATTGAGGAACGCGCTGAGCACCAGCTGCGAGAATTTCGTCGAGCGCGAGACGAAGACGGCGCCGCCAGACCCGCCGCCGCCGCCTCGCTCGGCGTCGTCGTCGTCGTCGTCGACCGAGTCGTTGACGGTCCGGTAGCGCACCTGCGTCCATGCACGACCAACGACAGCACCGCAAACATCCGTCGCTAGTAAAAGGTAAAGGTAGCCCATACTCGATTACCCAGCGCAGGGTTACGGGGCCAATCCCGGTTCTTGGCAGTCAGCCTGCAGGTGACGTGAGTCATAAACCCGGCGGTAGGCTGCCATTACTTTCCGCCAGGCCCGCAGTTACCCTCACAACCCTTAAGAGAGCCGCTACAAATTTCGCTGCTTGGTGAACAGAGACAAGATGGGTGTGAACAGTTTGCCTAAGACTGTTAACCGACAGAGTCGCGGCTGCGATTTGAATCCAGGCCCTACTGCGCCTGAGTCCAGCACGCTAACCACTCGGCTATAGAACCACCCGTCATTAGTCAGGTAAGGTAAAGGTGAGGTAAACGGAGTATAGCAGTTCGCAACACGCCTCGCCGCTACGGGAGCTCACGTGCCATATGGGATCACACAGTGTTACCTGCCACCCGGAAGAGGTGACATTCCCGCCCTTACCCCAGCCACATTAAGCTGGTACTCGATTTAGTGACCCCGGGGGGATGCAAGGCTGAGTTGACAGAGTTGGCTGGTTACAACCGAGATGATATACCCGCCTGGAGACGGTCACCCATCCAAGTACTAACCGGGCTCGACGTGGGTTAACTTCATTCATGCGACGAACGCCACGTCGCGAACCAGCGGCTCTATTATTGGTGCTGCCGGCCCCAGTGTGCGGAGCAGGGTCTCTGTAACGGTCGGGTCTCCGTCATCTGCTATGAACGAGCTTTTAGACGCATTGTCAACATACAGTACACGAGCGAAATGCCCAATGTCTGCCTGCTGATATCCCACTATGTGTTCCAACGCTTCCCACCATAATCCAACATTGTAAAGTAAAGTAAAGTAAAGTAAAGTGGAGTATAGCAGTTCGCAGATGCCTCACCGCTACGGGAACTCACGTGCCATGTGGGATCACACAGCAGATATTGATCGATAGCTGCTACTCGGCAGAGGTGATATTCCCGCCTTTACCCCAGCCGAAGCTGGTACTCGATTAAGCTACCCCGGAGGGATGCAAGGCTGAGTTGACCTAGTTGGCTGATTACAGCCCGAGATGGTATACCCGAAGTGGCGGATTACCCATTAGGCAGAATAGGCAGCTGCCTAAGGCCCGGCATGGTGCGGGGGCCCGGCCCGTTCAACGAAAAGCGAGAAAAATGTTTTATTAAACATGTTTTTCATTCTTTTATCATTTCCAAGCTTCTATGTATCGTTTGTATGCTCGATGTGAACCATGTCTTTGTAAAGCAGCATAAACTGGTTGATTTGGTTCAATATATAGTTTTGGTTGAAAGTATTTTTTGTTTTTATTGTATAACAGTTAGGCCCGCAATTTATCGCTGCCTAAGGCCCGAAATATCGTAATCCGCCACTGTATACCCGCCCGAAGACGGTCACCCATCCCAGTTGTAACCGGGCCCGACGTGCGTTAACTTCGTTCATTGACAAACTCCGCTAACCACTACGCCACGCCACCGCTACGCCGTCTCAATGTTTCTAGGTTTGCTGAGCACTACGAGTGACGAGTGTATGCCGAGTTATCTCTATTTTCGCTGATGCAGCGTGCGTGTAGGCTCACGAGAAAGCAAGAGTAGAATCAAAAAAGTGTCCGTCTGTCTGTCTGTCCCATTGATCGGCAGCAGCAACGGCGGCCGGCGGATTTGCTGCGGAGCGCATTTGCTGCGGAGCGCCGGCATCAGCAGCAGATATTGATCGATAGCTGCGGGCGCCGTGCTGCAGGCGCCAACGCTCGACAGCAAATGCGGGTAGCGTCATGTTGACAGCCGACGGAGGAGGCTCAACACCAGAAGACTTGTTATATTAATATTAGTGTGTACCGCAGTGAAGAGAATGACGTGTACCTGCATCCAGAGCATGGAGAGCACCTTGAGCAGACCGACACAGCCGCCGACCAGCAGGTAGATGGGGTCTGCATCGTGCTGTAGACAGAGGTGGACGATCAGTGTGATAAACTAGCCGCCGACCAGCAGGTAGATGGGGATGTATGGCTCCACCGGGCAGTCCTCCAGGTGTTTCACGCCTGCGCCATAGTATATCAAAGTAGAGAACAAACGACGAACTGCCGCCGATCGAGGATCGAGGTCAGACCGACCACGTTGCCGCGCGTCCAGACGCGCTAGACTCAGTGGCGCCGGCGCCTATGCGGCAGACGCGGCAAATGCCGTACCACTTTTGCAGCTGGTACGGCACACAGGGCATTTTGCCGTACCACAGTTTGGCTTTGGTCATAGCATTATAGCATGTGCTCGTCGGCGTGTGTCAACTTGGTTGTGACTACTGGCGATTATATAGCACTGAACCAAGCCGCACTCATCAAGATGGTGGAACGAGTTGATTGGTAGGACGCAATCCAGTGTCGGTTCCACACTGGGGCCGGCGGGGGGGGGGGAGGCACAGTCCCCCCAAATCGTGGCTAGCCCCCCCAAATTTAGCGGGCCCCCAAACTGTGGATAGGCCCACAAATTTAGCCGTATTCTTGACACACTGTGGTCAATTGATTATCAGAAAAACAGTAAATTTGATGCTACATTTTAGGCTAAAATGCACAAAATTCGATTTCCGCTGGGGCTCCGCCCCAGACCCTGTTGGCGGAGCTTACAGCTCTCCCCAGACCCCTAGCTGTATTTAAGGGTAAGTTGAGAGCTGCCTCGTTTTTATTTGCCCACCCGGTAAGCTGACTCTATAGTTTTGTGCAACTTTGGATGGTTCGGGAATTTATTGGAGTTTGGTAAAATATGTTGTTCTACTGACTGCAATGACAAAATTGCTTCACCTTTGTGGTTCGTCCCTCATACCCCCATCGGGTCTCCTCCCCGGACCTCGCTCCATCAGCTGTGCCGTACCACTTTTCAAACCTTGCCGGCGCCTATGGTTAGACTTCGCTGCTGCCGCGGGCCTCGGCCGCGCCACCGCGCACGCCTCGCACAGCCGGTGCAGCTAATTAATTCATCGGCCTATCGTCGCTATCGGCGTTCAAGACATAGGAAATCACGTGCATCCTTAAAATTTGACGTCATTTGCGGCGTTTTTATTTCCGGGTGTGAAAGGCGTATTATTTGTGCAAAAATAGCGAAAAATTAGGATTTGGGGTTAGGGTTAGTGTTAGTGTTAGTTGTCGCAACGGCGTATCGGTTAGTAATTAGCTAGGCTTACACCTTTGCCGCGATAGATGGCAGCTGATAACGTCACAATGGAAACCTACTGATACGGCCACCAATCAATACTCAAAGGACGCCTCTGTAGACAATCGTGTGGTGCACACATTTTTGCATTGACCTATGACCTACGTTCATGACCCAAATACATGCAAAAATCAAGTTAAATGTCAGTTACTATTAGATTAAACGGAAACGGACGGTCGGACGGACACGAGCGATCGCATTAGCTTTCCCGCTAAATAAGAAATATTTATGAAATATCAACATGAAAGCAAACGTATTACACGCGACAGAACGGATAATGTGTTGAACGGAAGGCGCTATTTGGCGGCGTTGTGTCGGTTTTTTGAAGGCATTCAACTGAGTGTAACATCATACGATACGATACAATACGAGATGCTATTTTAACGTGCGCTCGAAAGCCGACATGAGTCAGCTTAATCTACCGCACGGAAACAGCAACTAAAAAGTGTAAAACAGAAAAACTAAAAAGTAAAAACGGATATGCTCAGAAGTAACAGTAAAAGTTTGGGGAATCATGTAGTCAGTCCTGAAGAAGATAAAGAAAAGCTGCAGTGGTAAGGATTTGCAGAAAAGGAAGGTTTTAAGTCGGGAATGAAAGAGAGAGTGGGCGATGGAAAACTAATAATAATAAGTATAACTGTTAGCGGCATAAATGACCGTAGGCCTATAAGATTCTACAGTTAAATGCTTTGCACAACTGCCATCAACACCTCTAACACGATAAGAACACACATCACATCGCCAATATCGCAGTACTAATGCTGTCGTTTTAGGCCTCATTGCCAGCACACACGGTACTAGATGCGGCCTGTTGCTACTGGTGTCGCGAGTACTTGCCGAATAGCGTGGTCTGTGTGTTGGCTCCAGATACGAGTAAAAGGCGGACGTCAAAATTGTTATAACTTAAAGACTCACGGGAGAACAGACCGAAAACTCGTGTTGCAAAATATACCAACACTTGAAACTTACCGATATGTGCCATGCCGAACGGAATTGTAACACTCATGCCTAGAAGTACCGTAGCAACCACTACAACGAAAACAGAAATATTGAGATTTGATAAATATCTGCGTTGGCAAGTCGTTTACGCATGTGCTTCTGTGTACCAAGCAGAATAAATTGGTATAAACGGACGGACAGACAGACGGACGGACACTACCGATTTAATTACCTTCATCACTAACGCGGTTGGTAACAAATTGACGTAAAGTTTTTATTTGCAAAAATTTCGCGAACAAACTGATTTATTTGGCCGATAGGTAGGTTTTGCGATTATGCGCTGTATAAATTAACGATTTAATACTGACATCGGTATATATGCTTCCTGAAGGCTTAATTTTAACTTCAGAACTCGCTGCGTTTTATTGTACTTTTCCGCATTCGGCGTACTGCGCACATTTCTGCAGAAAGAACTGTACAAAATATCGCTGAACGTTTTGTACTGAAATGCGCGTTAAACATCACCCAAAAGCGTATCACTTCAACTGCACTCGGACTAAGAACGCTCAGTATTATTACTGGAGTTGGCGAACTTGCTGGTGAACTTTTCGACGAGCTCGGAACATCCTTCGTCGAGCTCGAAGGGCCGGCCACGCCTCGGCTGGTCGCCGCCGACGTAGATCGACCTGGTGACGGGTGACTCGGACAGCTCGGCGCCGCTGTAGGTCGACGTGGCGTCCTTGGAGCTGTTCCAGTCCTGCTGCTGCCGATGTGCTTCGTTGTCGAAGTCCTCCGTCGACGCCGCCGCCGCGATGCTCACCTTCTCTTCCTCGTGCGCCTACACGCACAGTGAATCACACGGATACAGGTAACTCTGAAAAAATCAGCCACTTTAATAGCTATAAATACTAGAGAGCATACTCGAGATAGCACCGGAGCTGCGGTTTGTCATGCTTCTTATTAAACGAATATGTTATGTTATATTATTTCAGCACAAACAAACAATTCGACAATCAATCAAACGTGCATCCACAGCTGGAAAAGGGAACATTGTTCATCCATTGACAGTATATGGCTTGAATCATCCGCTGTAAAAATAGTTTCGTTAAAAAATCGCGACAGTTGAGGAGATATATATTTTTTCTAAGGAGTTGTTTTTACTGGCACACCCTGTACATCCAGGATGACAGCACTACAAACATCGTCATTAGTAGGCCCTATTATTGGCGCTGCCGCAGGGTCTCTGTAAACTTGATCTTGGAACTTGACCTCCTAGATAGAGTTAAGTTAAACCAGAATACAAATATCTCAGGTAAAGGTGATTAGTTCAAAAGTTATTGTCGGAACAATGGTGTAATCATTCACTTTGTGACTGTCTTCTAGTTGTTGTTGCTGCTGCTGCTGTTGTAGTTTTCGTTATCTTTGTTATAATCATCGTCATGTTGCAAAAAGAGTAACAAATACGACACGAAACGAAACGACACGACACTGGATGTTTAAGTGCTCTAAAAGCAAAAAATATTCAAGCTTGAATTTACAGCAAACAAGAACAAAGATATAAGGAGAACAGAACTAAAAACAAAACCGATATAGCTAAGAAAATGATGCGGTTTGGAACACACGCAATAATTAACAGCGACGGCATCGTTGATAAACTGATATCGCAGAAACAACAGCGACGACGACGTTTCCGTTGCCTTTTGATTGTTGTCCTTTAATTGTTTTCTTTTATTTATCGACGCTGGTTCATCGTCGGTCACCGCCACTGTTCGGTGAAATAAATCACGGGGCGAGCAGCTGACGGGCCATCAGACGTCAGCGGCTGAAGTCCAGTGATTAGACCGCATCCCGGTGATAATAATGATGGCAATGATGATACTGGCTGGATGGGAGAGACGGACGGATGGACAGCCGGGCTGACGTGGTCAACGGGGTCCGTGTATTTTGATCCAGTCGTCATCATAGCTTCTTCTCATTCGGACTGTCACATCAAAGTTTAGATGGCCGTCTATTCAGCAGAGGCCTTCTGTTGATCAGCGTTCAAACAACACGACAGACAATAATCTGCGTGGTCATCTCCAATAGTTCGTTTGCTTAAATTTTCACTCGCTTTTACGGTGTTGTTTCAATTCTTTACATCTTAGTGATAAAGTAATAGGCTATATTCGGCCGGTAAACAGGAAAATATATTTATATTTTCTGTACTAGAAAATATCTTTGATTTCCCGCTAAGCCTACATGATTATACGTTTTCTGGATGATGCAGCTTAATTGGTGGAATTCTGAACAATCGAAGAAAACGACACGAAGAGCAGAAACGGCGGAATAAGTTCAGTACAGTTTCATTTCTTTCTTTGATTGTTAGGTTAAAAGTCTCGCGACAACCCGCGTAGCAACTGACGAAGCACATAGTATACAGCCTTAACGTTTTCATATTGCCAAAGTTTTAAAAAACACTTGTCAAAAGAGCATGCAGATATTAAAACATTCCAACAAAAACGCCATCAAAATAACGACGAAATAATGTTCGCTTGTAAGTCGAATAGCCTAATAACTATATGCACGGTAGGTCAACACAATGCCGCAAACGTTTCATGCGACGTTTACAAACGTTTTATATGTTATTGTGTTTTACGTTTTAACGTTTTATTTATTTCATTTTACCTTTCTGCCGATCGGGCCAATATGCTAGTAAGTTGTAATTACGCCCACGCGGTGTTGACGGACGTCTTCGGTAAGTGGTTGGGGGCGTACCCTGAAGAAGTGCCCGGCCGGACATAAAATGGGCCAGTTTAGGCGTCTAGAGGAGCGTTGAAAATGCAGGAACGGACCTTTACAAATCGTTCAATTCCTCTGTAACAGTTGCGATGCAAGTCTGTGTTGAGCCTCGCACCTCGGCTCTCAACATGACGCTACCCGCAGCCGCAGCTCGGGCGACTGCAGATGCCGATCGATAGCCGGTACGCGGCGCCGGCAGCTGTCAATCGATATCTGCTGCCCGCAGCCACGCTCAGCAGCAAACCCGCCGTACGTCGCTGCTGCTGTCGATCGACGGGACAGACAGAGAGGCAGACGGACGGACGGATACCCGACCGTTGCAGAGACCCTGCACCGCATCCTGTGCGGGCAGCGTCATGAAGGCCACGGAATTTTACCGAATTATATGCAAGCATATTCGTAGTTATTGCGTTATTACATTATCAGTGAATGGGAGTTAGAAATGTTCCAAGACAGCAATATTTTCACTGTGTTGCAATGATTTCCCAATTCGCTCATTGCCACTATTATATTTCGTGCTGTAAAGTTGCTCTTAGCTTTGTCCTTCATTTTCCACTTTGTGCTCTCAGATCCTTTAAGTTCCGGTCCTGTATTTTCAGTCGACCCGCGGCTAGGTAGGTGGCTATGCGCCGTGCAGCAGTCTCATAATGGAAGCGTAGTCAATACACACACACACACACACACACACACACACACACACACATGAGAGCTTTCGATAGCTGGCAAGAGCTACCTTAATGGACCGCAAAGCGACATCCGCTTTGAAACACGCACGAACGCGACTTTGGACACACTCTCGCTTCACCTAATCTATTTATCGATAACGATTTGGGTCCACATCATTAAGACGTTAAGTAATAAATCCATATCGGTAGGAGGGCGGCTTGGGTGTACGCATGACCGGAGCTGAAGGGTTACGATTGGTCAGTAAGCACGTCATGTTGCGTGCGACCCACTAATTAGGCGTATAATACAAATCTTCACGGCAGAAGTCGGCTGTATAATGCTATTACTATTGGTCGTAACTCTTTAGATCCTGCTGCAAAATGTAGTGTTCATCCTCGAATGTACACGCGATATTTTGCTGCTGGTAAATTTGGGACAAATTCGGTGCCACGGGGTTCAGGAAAATCTCCGCTGAAAAAAATTAGTAGGCCTATACGTGCAAAATTATGCGAGCGAAGGGCTAGAGGAATTTGAGCCATCTCAGCACTGACAATTGGGAAATGTTTGGCACACTCGTGTTAGAATTTTACCGAGAAGTGAAAAACAGCTATCGGATTATAGTCACGCAAACACTCACGACCTGCAATCAACGGCATTTGCTTTTGATCAAGACTGTAATTTACTGTACAGTGAACTTCTCTATATGCATCCCCGATCATTTTTTGGCAGATGTTCTTTGTGTGAGCAATAAATAATATCCATGAAGATGCGAGGACAGACACTGTTTCTGTCGTGTTTTTTTCTAGTTCATTTTCCTTCATCTTCGGTCGACTTGTTCGCCGGACATCAGAAGGACGGACCGACGCGACCGTCGTGCGGTGGCGAGTAACGACCGACGGAAACTTTGTCGCTTCGTCTGATCACAAGAAACCGCGCCGTCGTCGGCGGCATCCAACACAGCCAGTTATTACCACGTGTGTGGTCCCTCGTGACCAGACATTTACTCCTCTCGGTCGGAAATCACCGTCGCGGTTGGGGTTTAGAATAATTTATGGGGTTACTGTTTAGTTGGTGGCGTGGCACAGTGGTAGAACGTTGGTCTCTGACTGGCGAACTTTCCCTGTCCTGCGCTCGACCTGCAGCTAATGGGTGACCACTAATGTGGGTAAACAGTCCGCTACAGGTCACCCAACTAGGCCAACTCAGCCTTTTATCCTTTCTGGGTCGATAAATGCGTAATAAGCTGGAATCAGATGTGTGTTACCGTTTACAGGTAGCGCCATCTGGTGAAAGCTACGGAGGTAACCGCAGGCATGGCAGAAAGTAATGGCAGCCTACTGCCAGGTCTATGGCGTGATTCACTTCACGTAACCTGCGCGCTGACTGCCTGTACACCGAGATCAGCTCCGGGCCCAACGCTCGGTAACGAGTATGGGAAACCTTTACCTTTTTTACTGTTTAGGGTTACGGTTGGGGTTATTGGGGTTAGTATTAGGGTTATTAAGGTTGGGTGACAATCGGAGTGTTCACAGCACACGAACTGAACTCAACTGAACTGACCTCCAGTTCTCAAACTCCAGTGTGAACAACCCCGTGTGTCCAGAACTTGCTGAGCACGAACCGTCCTAGTTTCGCTGCAGCCAGTCAAGTCGTGACGCTGACGCGCGTGACCAACGAACGCGTCGTGTAACTGGGTCGACTTGATGCAGGTCAGTTCAGTTCAGTCCGCGAACTTCCAGTGTGTGAACATTTCCACCGGCATACACGTGTTCAGAACTGCATTTCAGTTCTGTTCATTTCTGTTCGTGTGATGTGAACGAACATTTTCGGGTTTAGGGGTACGGGAGGGGCAGATGTCCGGGGGG
>Ga0126325_10000140_pt1 | contig 20945 bp, 18 predicted proteins | sample InaspJWI14metaG_FD_94487 | JGI IMG/M metagenome (GOLD analysis project Ga0126325, IMG submission 94487) | Marine gutless worms symbiont microbial communities from Oahu, Hawaii - Inanidrilus sp. 1 OAHU.JWI-14 metaG | ecosystem: Host-associated > Annelida > Digestive system > Unclassified...
CCAGCAGGCTGTAAAAACTTCAAAGATCACTTGGAAAGACGTTACCTGGGATATGGACCCCATATCCGAGTACTTTATGCCTGCTGGAGCTTTTTAGAGAACCGAAAAATAAAAAAGTGAATCTTAGAGCTTACTTGGCTTCCATATCCCTATAAGTACTAATTGTTATAGTACATAAATGGTACTTAAAGGTACCTTGTCATATTCTGCCAGTCGACTATATTTCAATTTAGAGGGTCGGCATGCGACTCATTTGGATTGAAGTAGCTGTTTCAGCTCACCTAAACGCATTGTGAACTGCCAGCCCGCCTATGGGCTATCTCAAAAAGGCCTTATTAAATTTTTGAGATAGCCTTAAAAATCAAAAAAGGGGAGGTGACGAAGATGAACCTTACTGGCGAAATCTTTGCATTTCTGGTTGAGGGCCATTTCGTTTGTTTTGATTGCTATCTTCCCGGAAAAGACAAAGAAGATGTGATATTGACCCCGGCGGACCTGGGCGAACCCGGCCGATTGGTCTGCGAGAGATGTGCTAAACGCGTACAACCCGATCGGCGGATGATAAATCGGCGCTCAGGGCGCGATCGCCGGAGACAAGCTGCAAAAGTCCTTGCTCCGGACCGGCGCTGCGGCCAAGAGCGTCGGCGTCGTGCTGACCGGCGCAGTTCACCTCCGATGGTTCATATGGCTGGAGATATGGCCCTTCTTGCCGGGGGCCGGGCTGCGCTACCAATGGACCTGGACCATTGATTGCCCCCTCATGTCGCGCCGTGAATTACTTGCCGCGCGCTGATTTTAAAAAGCCTGTTACCAGGGCTGAAGGTTCCGGGTGTTTTCCCGGGGTGGCCACCAGCATCAGAAGCTTTGAATGCCGGCCCAAGATATAACGTCCGTTCACGGTGACAGGCTTTTTGGCAAAATCACGCGTGTATCCCCGCCACTCCCCCACCACCATCTGGCGCCTGGGGTCCTGTTTGACCGTGGTCTGCGGTTTTGCGATCTGAACCCGCCGGGCTTCCTTTTCCATATTTCGATAGAACATAAGGAGTTCGAATTCACGCCCGCGTGGATCGATCGGTCGGCAGCTGGCTGATATTTCGTAATGTTTGGATAGAAATTCAATATCCCGTACTTCTTGCCAAACTTGCCGATTTTGCTTGGCGCTTCTGTTCGTTTTAGTGGAAATCTTACCCGGAAAGGTCACTGTAAATTCACAGTCGGGGGTAAAGCGGGCGAGTTCCGCTTCAGCAAAAACAGCCGGTGCCGGTATCAACAGCAGGATCGATAAAACCAGAGGCATTTTCATGACATTCTCCTGTTTGGGCCGCTAGAATAGACTGGTTGTCAACAGATACCACAATCAAAGGCTTAAAGGCAAAGCCCGCTTGCGGCTCCCAGCACCGGCACTCCAAAATCAATCACGGTTTCAAAAAAGGATGCCGCCTTTTACCTGGCAGCTGCTTTACAGATGGCACCACATTGGGCTCGCATTGGATCACCATCTTCTTTACTACATTTCTGGCAACCGGGGTCTCCTATCTCGTCTTATGGAAATTCCAGGTGGGATACAAAAAACGCTTGGAGGAGATCGATCGCGCAAACAGGCGGAAGCATCCCTGGGCGATTGGGAGCATCGTCTGGCCCAGATCATCGAATCGCTGCCGAATGCCGCTTTCGTTATCGATACGAACGGTGTGGTTACCCATTGGAACCGGGCCATGGAAGAGATATCCCGGGTGCCCAAGGCGATGATGCTCGGTAAGGGTAATTACGAGTACGCCCTTCCGTTTTACGGTATGTGGCGGCCGGTCCTGATTGATCTGGTGCTCGAGCGGGATGCCGCCACTGAGGGGGAATATATCAATACAGAGGAAAAGGACGATCTTCTGATTTACTCCGAATCACATCACCCCCTCCTGGGTAAGGAAGGCAAATACATTGCCGCCACGGCGGCACCTTTTTTCGATGCCGACGGCAAGCCCGCCGGTGCCATTGAAGTTCTCCGGGACATCACGAAACAGAAGTCTTGCAAAATGGAACGTGACCGTCTGATTGATGAACTTCAGGATGCCTTGGCCAATGTCAAGACGCTTAGCGGGCTATTACCGATCTGCTCCAAGTGCAAGAAGATAAAGGACGACAAAGGGTATTGGGAAAGGAGCGAGAGCTACATCGAAAAATACTCTGACGTCCAGTTTACCCACGATTTATGCAATGACTGCAAAGACGACCTGTATGGCGATGAGGACTGGTACCAGAAGCCAAAATAAACTTGAAGCGATCGGCCAATCTTGCGACGCTATTCCTTGATTTCCCAACGATTGGGGTTACACCCCTCCAGAAAACATGCACATCCCGACGTCACTGCGCGTGGCGGTTGCGCTGCGGTGGAGCAAAGTCGCTGCCATCATCGGTGTCCAAATCACCAACATGGGGCCTGCCCCCTTTATATATCCAGTGAATTATCGGGTAGGCGTGCATCTAACCGGTCTTTTTGCAAATGTAGATTGGCCCGAAGAGCTGGGGTATCACCAGATGCTGTAATTGCTTGCCCAGTCGCCTTTAATCCTGATTGATCTATGTGAGGGAGGGATTATTCTGGGAATACCCCTGGCGGCTGTGGGGTATATGGTCGTCTAGCGTGGCATGCGAGCAGTTCGAGGGAGTGTGAAAGTTAATCTTCCATAACCGTAGATCTATATGGTTCCGTTACAGGCCATCGACCGGCCTCTGCCACATGGGACCTGCAACCCGAACCATCCTGCCAGTGCAGAATTCAAGACCGTTTAAACTCTAGTACCGGCCTGCATCAGGCCGCCGTCCGGCAGTCATCACCGTCGCACTTCAGCTTTTCGTTGCAGTGGGGGCAGAAGAGTGTGGCGATGTTCTTTTCGTCCATAATGGATTCTTTCGAGACGATCAATTCATAGGGACGGTCCGAACCAAATCGGCAGTGTTTGTTTTCACATATATATTTTACCTGCATATTGCCTTCCTTTTAGGGCAAGAATTTCCAACTAGGTAGTGAGAGTTCACTATAAAGTGTTCACGCTTGGCCCTTTGTCAAGACAAGGGTGCCGGGAAGGTGTTTAATTTGTGTTTTGAATAAGTTAGAATTTCCCAGGGGCAGATTAAAGTCAAGCCTATTTTTACCGATACAAACATTTGGGGTATGGGTTTTAAACGGCATATGTGTAAAGGTTGCATTATATAGGGCAATTCGATAATAGTTGCCGAGATTTTAACTCTTTGAATTGAGAACCGATTTTGAAACTGACCGTTTCTATGTATATCGTTCCCCCGTTGTTGTCCCTGTTTGCGAGCCTGTGGCTGGCCGTGGCATCCGCGCTGCGGCGGGGATGGCCCGGGCACCAGAATCTCCAACTGGCCATTCTTTTCCTATTTATAGCCCTTTTGCCGACGGCTTTTATCTGCCACCATCTTATTCCCAATGAAACGACGCTGCTGACTATTGAGCGTAGTATTCATTTTTTCTATGTTTTCACACCGTTGGTTTACCTTGTAGCTTTTCATAGCTTGCTGGGCGTCCGGCGCGCCTGGCTGGTTCGAACCACCCTGGTAATTTGTACGCTGCTGGCATTGGCTACCCCTACCGACTACTATTTCAGCGGTCTGCGTCGTTTCGACTGGGGGTACATAGCCCGTGGGGAGATCGTCTTTCACCTGTTCGGTGCCTTCGGGTTTGTGATTTTGGGTTACACGATCTGGATTTTCTGGAAGAGCCTGGCCCGGGAAACCAATCCACTGGTACGGCGCCGCAATAAATATTTTTTAACGGCCCTGAGCATATCCGCCTGCCTGACCCTGATGAACATACCCGCCATTAGCGGATACGATTTCTATCCCATGGGCAACTTTGCCTTCATACCCCTGGTGATTCTCGGGTACGCGGCTTTGAAATTTCGGTTGCTCGGCTTCCGGGACATCATAAACCGCACTGCCCATGGGTTCACGGTTTTTTCCTTGTTTCTGATACCAAACCTGATCCTGTTTTTTGCCCTCAAGCCATTTTTGCTCACCCTGCCGGATCTAGTCCTGATCCTGATACTGCTCAGTTGGTTCGCCCTCAATCTGATTGCAATCAAACGTATCCAGACGATGGCCGATCGCACCTTTGGGAAAAGTAGGATCAACCTGGAGCGGGCTGAGATTGCTTTTTTCGAAAGCATCTTTTCACTACGTAACCTGGCCCAATTTGAGCGGGCTTTCGCCCGCTTTTTTCATAAACATCTGGCCATGCCGGGGTTCAATTTCTACGTTGTGGCGCCCGAGTCGGTTATCTTCCAAAATGCCCAGGGGCTGCGATTGCACCTGGATTCGGAACTCGGGTCCTGGCTGACGGACCGTGGGCGCATGGTCGACCGCAACTTGATTGCCTCGCTGCCCCAGACAGCCGAAATCCGCCAGAAATTGATCGAATTCATGGATACCATGGAGGCGGCCTATCTGATTCCGGTGGTGCATGATGAGCGCCTGATGGGGCTGGTATTTTTGCCCCAGAAATCCAACCGCAAGCCCCTTTCGGACGATGAGGTGCGACTGATTGACAACATTACCCGGGCCGCGGCGGTGTCCCTGGCCAACGCCGCCATGTACCAGCGTATATCCGATCTCAGGGATGATCTGGTTCAGCGCACGGCCGAACTGTCTGAAGAGATTGCCCAGCGAGAGCATACCGAGGAAAAATACCGCATTCTGCTTGAAAGCATCGATGAAGGATTCTACGAAGTAGACCTTGAGGGAACCCTTTTGTCATACAATGATGTGTTCGCTGATATCCTGGGGGCCGGTGACGAGGACCTGACCGGCTTAAATTTTCGGGAATTCTTGGAGCCGCAGCAGGCCGATGAGGTCAATGCGTATTTTAGACGCATTTTCAACACCGGTGCCCTCCAGCTGCCCATGTCGCGGGAGCTGATCAGGCGTGACGACCAGCGCCTGTTTGCCGAGACCCGGGCTTCGGTCATGTATGACAAAAACAACAACAAGGTGGGGTTTCGAGGGATCATCCGGGATGTCACCGAAGTGAGAATGGCCGAATTGGAGCAGGCCCGGCTTCAGCAGCAGTTGATGAATGCCAAAAAGATGGAGGCCCTGGGCACCCTGGCCGGCGGCGTCGCCCACGACCTGAACAATATCCTGTCCGGAATCGCCAGCTACCCTGATTTGCTGCTTGAAGATATGACGGGGGAGGAGCCGCTCTACCAGGCCCTCACGGACATCAAACGCTCAGGTGAAAAGGCTGCTGCCGTGGTGAATGACTTGTTGACGCTGGCGCGCCGCGGCGTACCGGTCAACCAAACGCTGGGGCTCAACCAGATCGTACAGGAGTATCTCGAAAGCCCGGAACACGCCCGCCTGCAGAATGGACATCCCGAGGTTGTTCTGGAATCCAATTTGGAAGCTATTCTGCCGGGGATAAGCGGATCGTCGGTGCACCTCTCCAAGGCCCTGATGAATCTGGTGACCAACGCGTATGAATCGATCGAGGGGAGCGGTCGGGTGACCATCACCACCGGGTCCGAAGTGGTGGCTGCGCAGACACCGGCAATCCAGGAGGTCGCTCCGGGCCGTTATCTGACCCTGGCGGTAGCAGACGATGGGGCGGGTATCCCGGCGGAAGACCTCTCCCGCATTTATGAACCGTTTTTCACCAGTAAAAAGATGGGCCGCAGTGGATCCGGGCTGGGGATGACCGTCGTGTGGGGCACGATAGAAGATCACAAAGGCACTATACTGGTTGACAGCCAGGTAAACGGCGGGACCCGCTTCAAACTGTATTTCCCGGTACCGCAAGAATACGCCATCCCGGTCGAGGAGAAGCGGCCGGTGGAAGACTATATGGGCAGCGGTGAGAGTGTCCTGGTGGTCGATGACGTCGGCACCCAGCGTATCATTGCGGCGCGGATGCTGGAAAAATTGGGCTATCGACCGGTGGCGGTACCCAGCGGCGAAGAGGCTGTCGAGTACCTGCGCAACACCCGGGTGGACATTCTCGTGTTGGACATGATTATGGACCCCGGGATCGATGGTCTGGAGACGTACCGTCGTATCAAGGAAATCCACCCGGACCAGAAGGCAATCATTGCCAGCGGCTATTCCGAAACCGACCGGGTCCGGGAGGTTCTGCGACTCGGGGCTGGAGGTTATCTCAAGAAGCCCTACCGCAAGGAAGACCTCGGCCGGGCCATCCAGAAGGAACTGCAGCGACCGCCCATCCATGCCTGAACTGGATCCAGTCCAGCCGTGAGTAAAAATCCGGAATCTGCAGGTTGCCCGCAGCGCCGTCCGGCAAATGGTAGGGCTCCGGGCAGACTGGCATTGACGTGCTCGGCCGATTTTTGTAGATTGAAAGAAGATATCACCCCAAAGCGCACCAAGAAAAGTCATTATGTTTGAACTGATCACCGTCTACCTTTCATTTACGGCCGTCCTGGTAGTCTACGGCGCCCAGGTCTGACCGTTTATAGACGGCCTCGGGTATGCAAAGGCCGCCCTGATTTCCTACGGTCCCGTCCTGGCAGTGCTGCCCTGGCGCCTGTGGATGTTCCAGCGCAAGACGACCATCCTGGCCAAGGATGGTTTGCCGGTACAACAAATCTTCCGCCTGCCCCGGCAAGCGTTTGCCGCCGATTTGTTTGCCTGGTGTGTGGCCGGCTTGGCAATGGTAGTTATCTACTATGCTTTTTTCATCCCGTACATGGCCACAAGTGTGAAGGTGCTGGTTGGTTGTGGGGCTTTTGGTCTGTTCAGCGGCATGCTGAGCTATTTGTCCTCAGAACGAAGGGTTGTGCGTTACCTCAAAAGACGTCGTAGTTTTACCATGCCGGTGGGGCGGCATCTCACCTTGAGCAAGAAAATCTTGATCCTGATTTTTTCGGTGGTCGGCATGATCGCCCTGGCGATTTTATTGATGGTCCTGTTGGATGTTTACTACCTGATCGGGCAAGACTTCTCCCGGCCGGAAATCTACTGGGGCATCTTCAAGGAAATCGCCTTTGCCCTGTGTGTCATGCTGGGTATTGCCCTGGTGGTCGTGCGACGCTATGCGGCCAACCTTAAAGAAATCATAGACACCCAACTGGCCGCTATGGAAGAGATCAGCCGGGGCAATTTAGAAACGCAGGTGCCGATCCTGTCGGGAGACGAGTTTGCCCAGGTGGCCGAGAAAACCAACCAGATGATGGAAGGGTTGAAGGAGCGTGATTTTTGTCGGGCCAGCTTCGACCAGTATGTCTCCCCGGAAGTCAGCCGCAAAATCCTGGATGATACCATCGCACCCACGGGGGACATGATCGACGTCACCGTGCTGTTTTGCGACCTGCGCGACTATACCGGATTTGCGGAAAAGCACAGCCCCCGGGAGGTCGTGGAAATGATGAACCAGTATTTTACGGCTATAGAACGGGTTGTCCGCCAGAATGGCGGGGGGGTGCTGCAGTTTGTCGGCGACGAAATTGAGGCTGTTTTTGGTGCCCCCGAGCCCGATCTGGACCATGCCGAGCATGCCTTGGCCGCCGCGCTGGCCATGCGGGCAGCCTTGGCGCAGTTCAACGACAAGCGCCGCAAACAGGGTGAGGATGATGTCCGGCACGGCATCGGCATTCACAGTGGGAGTGTGCTGGCAGGCAACGTGGGCAGCGAGCAGCGCAAGACATACAGCATGCTGGGCGATACGGTGAATCTGGCCTCCCGGCTCCAGACCCTCAATAAAAAACTAGGCACCAACATCCTCATAAGTGGTGAAACCCGTGGGCGCATTCCCCAAACCGATATACCGATGCGATCCATGGGGAACCATGCAGTCAGGGGCAAGTCTGAATCCGTGGAAGTCTATGCAGTGGAGTGATCCAGTTTTTAACAAGACCCGGTCAATCGAAAACAGAATCAAAAAATAGACGCACCTCTTCAATATCATCCCCCCGGCGCAAACCAATCCCCACGCGATCAAACTTTAACAGCCAAAGGGTCATGGTGTCCCGGGTGCCCAGGGCGAGTGCGAACTCGATTTCCTGGTTGATTTCCACTGGACTCTGGTTCACGATACTGAAATCAAGGTCGTTGAAATACCAGTAGTGGACCAGGTGTGGTTTCAGGTGAAGAGGATGGCCCATGATTTCCAAGTCACCCAGGGGATAATCGACTTCCAGACCATTTATCAGGCGGGCAAACCGGTCTTCGGGCCCACTGTCCGGGTTGTGACCGAGCCACTGTATGCCGTTCAGCAGGATCAAAGTGAATTGCTCGAAATTGGATCGAAACCGGCTGTTCAGCCCGGTGAAATATATCCATGCCGAAGACTCCCCCTGCAGCTCGGTCCCCCAGCCGTAATTGACATAGGGCTTGAGGGTCCAGCGGGGGTTCACCCGCCAGGTCAAGCCCAGGCCCGGAACGAAACTGAGGGTGGCAAACTGTTCCTGTATAGGGGCGGAGACAATCTTATCGATATCTATGGTCTGCAACCCCAAGGTGACCGGTAGTCTCAAATTCAATGCAAATCGGTCAGTGTCAAAGGTGGTCAGTGTAAATTTGGGATTCACCCGCAGGGCAAACAGGTCCGACTCACCGATGCGGTAGGCCCCCGTACCGAAGGCGGCCGCATAGGCCCAGTGATAAAGGTCTTTAGGGTCTTCGGCGATTAGACTCCTGGCTGAAGCGGTTCCGGTGACGCCGAGGCACGTTAGCCAAAGAATCCAACCGCACAGGCAGATCCAGCGATTATAGATCGGTTGGTGTCGGCCTATCCGTCCTTGGGAAGTGTTTGTAACCAAGTTTCGTTCAACCTTTTCTGTGGGGTTTGCCCGGCCCCTTTAACGCGGGTGCGATGAGTTTGAGAATCATTAGCAGCCAGGGGGTTCCGTGGAGGAGTAGGTCCAACCAATCGATCGGTTTCACCAAGCTGCCGTCGGCCAGCATGGATAATTTCTCAATCACATGCGGTGGGTTAAACGGTGCCAGCCCCAGCGTAACGCAGAGGACGACAATGATGCCCAGCGGGACGTGATCAACAGCAGACAGGATTTTTTTCATTTCGCGATACGCTCCTCAATTTTGGCACCCTGGGTTGCATAGTTGGCAATTAGAATTCCGGCAACAATTAGCACCAGGCAATAGAGGTGGAGGCTGCTGATCTCTTCACCTAAAAAGAGGTGCGCCAGCAAGCCGCTGAACAGGGGCAGGGTATAGTAGATCATGGCGGCTTTCGCAGGGCCGACCACGGCAATAGCCTTGTTCCACAGGACGAACGCCGCCAACGAGGCAAATATGCCCACGTAGAGAATCGATCCTACGACCTTTTTATCATAATAGACCGGGCCCGCGACCCTCCATTCCCAGACAAAAAGGGAAATAAAAATACCAACCCCAGGATGAACGTGCTCGCTTGAAGTGACCAGATACTGAGTTGCGGCGGCTTATTTTTCAAAAGGATACTGTACACTGCAAAAATGATTGCCGCGCAAAGCATCCAGAGATCTCCAAGCGCAAACGATAAATTCAACAGCGTATTCATGTCGCCGCCCGTGACCAGGACGATGACACCGGTCACCACAAGGGTCATGCCGAGGATCTTGTTCAAGGTGAGCAGTTCGCGGAACAAAAATCGAGCCAGGATCACGATGAAGATGGGGAAGGTGATCGATATCAGCGACAGATTTATGGCCTTGGTGGTTTGCCCGGCGAAATAGATCAGGGTGTTGAAGATGGTGATACCCAGCAGTGCGGTGATCGCCAGGTAAAGCAGGTGCTTTTTCAAGATATGCCGCTCGGCCATGAGCGGTTTACAGGCGAATGGTAAAAACACGAGAACGGCTACGACCCAGCGCCAAAATGCCAGGCTGATGGGAGTAATACTTTCATGCAGTCCACGGGCGATGATGAAATTACCGGACCAGAGGGCGGTCGCGCCGATGGCGAAGAGATATCCGGTTAAACAGTGTTGGGATCTATTTGTCAATTGCGTAACTTCCTGGATTTGAGATGCAATGGACACGGCTAATTGTAATCTTGGCGGGGGTTTTAACACACAAAACCAATGCAGGAAAGGACTGATGTTGCCTGCAGATGCTGTTCAGCCCAATATCTCGGCCAGTTTTTCGGAAAGCTGTTTTGTATTGAACGGCTTTTGGATGAATCCAGCGCATCCGCGCGAAATGATCTCGGTTGCCTGCCCATCAATGCTGTAGCCGCTGGACAGCAGTACCCGCACTTCTGGGTCGATATCTTTCATCCGGTCGAACACTTCGCCGCCGCCCGTATCCGGCATAATCATGTCCAGGATAACCAGGTCGATGACGTCCCTTTTTTCCTGGAAGATCCGGATCGCTTCAGCACCGGAAGCGGCAGTCAGCGCGCGGTACCCTATTGAGGCCAACATGGGGGCACACACATCCAAGATCATCTTTTCATCGTCGACCATCAAAACGGTGCCTTTGCCTGCGATGACCGGACTTGTATCCTGCGGTTCGGCACCAATCCGCTTGTCCGATACCGGGAAATAGATACTGAAGGTGGAGCCCTGGCCAACCTCACTCTCGACGTCGATGAAGCCGTTGTGGTTTTTGATAATTCCGTAGCAGGACGCCAGCCCCAGCCCGGTGCCGCGTTCGCGTTCTTTGGTGGAAAAGAACGGTTCAAAGATTCGCTGGCGGGTTTCCGCGTCCATACCGCAGCCGGTGTCTTTAATCGAGGCGCGCACGTAACGGCCCGGTGTGAACTTGAATTGTAAGTTGGCACCGTTGCCGATTTCTACATTCGCGGTCTCAAGGACCAGGGTACCGCCGGAAGGCATGGCCTGCCAGGCATTCACGAACAGGTTCAGCAAGATCTGCTCAACCTGCTTTCGATCGACTTCCACCGCCCACAAATCCGTGGCCAGATGCTTTTCGATCCGGATCTCTTTGCGCGTCCGGCCGAACATATTGGCGGTTTCGGCGACAATCGTATTCAAGTCCGTGGGCAGCACCTCATATTTACCGCCCCGGGCAAATCCCAGGAGCTGCTTGGTCAGGTCGGCGGCGCTTTGTACATATTGTTCTATGCCGGCCAGGTGGTCCCATTGCGGGTGGCTTTCATCGATACCGGACATCAGCAGGGAAGCCCGGCCCTGGACGCCCATCAACAGGTTGTTGAAGTCGTGGGCGATACCCCCGGCCAGGGTGCCGATGGCTTCCATTTTTTGCGCCTGCTGAAACTGGCTTTCGAAACGTTCTTTTTCAGTGACATCCCGGATAAGTCCCTGCAGCGCCGGGCCGTTCCTGTGCGCGACCACCGAGGTGGAAATCTCGATCCTGAACAAGCTGCCGTCTGCCCTGACCGCCGTGTAGGTTTCCAGTTTCGAGTTAAAGGGTGTGCCGTTCAGCCGGGCTTGGATACAGGTCTTAATACGCGGGTGTTCCTTGGGCGCGATGACATCCCAGAGGGTCAGTTCCAGCGCTTCGTTCAATGAGCGTTCCAGAAAATGGCACGCACGCTGGTTCAAAAAGAGCAGGCGTCCGGAGGGTATGGCGCAGATAAAATATCCGTCCATGGTGTTTTCCACCAGGGACCGATACCGTTCCTCGCTTTCCCGGAGGGCTGCCGCCGCCTGCTTGCGCTCGGTGATATTGCGGGACACACCGTGAACCCCGGTCAATTGCCCGGAATCATTTCGGATACCGGTTACAATGTTTTCGAACCAGAGGGCGGAGCCATTCTTGTGGACGAATTCTGTCTCCACGCGCAGACGCCGGTTGGGGTCGACACCCGGCTGGTTGTCCCGCTCCATTTCGCCGGACAAAAGGTCGACAATGTCGTCATAGGATTCCGGCGTGAGCTGATGCTCGAGTTTTTGGGACACGCGTTCTTCGGGTGTGAAGCCCAGGTTCTTTTCGATGGACTGGCTGACATAGGTGGTGCGCAATTGCAGATCCGTTGTCCAGATGATGTCATCCAGCTTTTCCACCAGGTGTCGATATTTGATTTCACTCTCGCGCAGCGCCTCAACATTGTGTCGGCTGCTCGTCAACTCCGCTTGCAACTCGCTGTAAAGGCGGGCGTTCTCGATGGCAGCCGCGGCTTGGTAGCCGAACATGCTCAACAGCAATTCATCCTCTTTGTTGAAATTGCCGCCGTTTTGCTTGTTAATAACTTCCAGAACCCCGATCAGTTTGGTTTTGGCTTTCAGGGGGACGCACAGAATGGACTGGGTTTGAAATCCGACTTTTTCATCGATTTTCGCATAGAAACGGGGGTCTTCGCGCACATCCGCCACGAGCAACGGCTGTTCGTTTTCTGCTACCCAGCCGGCGATGCCTTCACCTTTGGGGATTCGTATGTCGACCAGTTTGTCCTCCTTGGGGCCGGTCGGCACACTGAAGACCAGATCGCCGGTTTCTTCGTCCAGGAGCATCAACGTACTGGCAGCCGAGTTGGTGACCCGGTTGGCGTGGATCATAATCAGATAGAGGACTTCCGCCAAATTGAGCGTTGAGTTGACAATGGAACCGATTTCAATGGTAACGCCCAATTTTTGATTTTCCAATGAGAGGTAGGTCTCAAGGGACTTTTCCTGCTCCTTGAGGCCGAGTTTGAGTTGTGCGGGGCTCACAAGACCCATGTCGATCAAGATTTGACCCAGGAGGGGCGCCATATCCTGATCTTTCATACGCCGGGCGGCCGTGACGAGCTTCACCCGCTGCAGTCGCTCCCGCATAATTTTTTCATCCATGATTTCTTTTTGTTTCTGGAGGGCCTCTTCGAGTTGGGGACGGGTGATAAACCCGATGTCTTCCATGATCTGCCCCAGGTACTTTTTCATGAGCATGGATGCGCTCCTTGAGTGGCTTTGAGTAAACAGTAGAACGAGCACCGGGACACTAGCGGCAGATGCAGGTCAACGGGTTTTGATGAGAACCCATCTCAAAAAAGTCTTTTGGCCCAAACTCGGCGTTAGGCGCTCATATCAACCCCTCAAAATACTTGAGTATTACTCTGGGTTGATATTCGCGGCCGCCTTGCACCACGTTAGGCATTAGCTTCGCGTCATTTTGAACCAAAATCCGTTTTTTGAGACAGGTTCTATTTGTAACTTTGAGTGGAATATGGCGCCCGATAAGTTAAGCCATGCAGGCATTATATACGATTTTTCAGAAAACACAAAATAATCTAAACCTATGGGATTTCGAGGAGAAGGACGGCTCGTGTCTTTAGGAGTGCCCGGTTGGCCGGGTTCCTTTTTGAATTTGAAGGTCGGAATGAATTGAGGACCGTTTTGAAATTGATGTTGATGGGGAAGTGAGCGGTTAATCCACTGGCAGTTCCTTCTTTTTGATGTCCGACATTGACTCTTTGCTTATCAATTTTGCCGGCCACACAATGCCGATGTTCTCTTTTCTTTCATGGATAACGTTGCCGCTGTATAGAGACACTGCATCGGCATGGTACTTTTCGGTGGCATCGACAAAGGAGTATTCGTTAGAAGTCCAGTAAGCAAAGTGATAGAACTGGCCGCGAATAATGGGGGCGCCGGTGACCTTTGCCAACTTACTGGGGCACTCGCTGCTCACCTTATGAATTCCGTATAATACTTCTACCGGTGGGAGCTTCCAACCGCGGATACCGTTTAAATTGTATTCCTTTACCCTCTCTCTGGCATCGTGCCAGTTCATTCCCTGGTTGAACTCGTTTGAGTTCACCGGCAGCAGCCAGGCCTGCAATTCTCTTTCCGTTTCGATTACAAACGTAAACGTACCGTCTTCGTTATTGATCATTTCCCGTTTGCACGGTTCTACCACGTGCGGTGGTGGTGCGGCGATTTTTTCCGGGTATCGTTCAATGAGGGCCCTGATATTCTTGATGGCCCGGCGTTGTTCCGGCCTCAAGTTGTCGGGTTCTTTTTCAAGAACTTCAAGCTGTTTTAAGATGTGACTGACTTGCGAAGGCTGTGCCGTGCCCGCAGCCGCATGGCCTGTTAGGGCCATTAAAAAGCTAAGGCCGGCAACGAAGGTGGGAATCATCCTAAAATAAAGTGCCATAAAATTCAGCCGGATTTAAAAGTATCTACAGGAAAGCATAATGCGCGCTAAAGAATGCGACAGTGGCTATATAATAGTAGTCCCGTCGTCATATTTGTAAACCCTTTTTTAACCTGTCACGTATAGAAAGTGGGCATAAGCGTTCGCCATAATTTTAAAATATAACAGTCGGTTGAGTGCTCAGGTGCCTGTTTTCAGAGTATTAAATTGGTCTGAGCCAAAGGATCGGAAACCCGTCTGGAATACAGCGTGAAGGGGGCCGGCGACGGGTCCAGCCCCCGTTGGCTTCGTAAAACCTGCTATTATTCACTTGGATTGCTTGGTATCGCGTTTTTCCTTCGTGGTCTCTTTTTTGACTGGTGCCTGTCCGATGCAGCCACAGCCGCAGCCTTTCTTCTTCTTTGTCATGTGATCACCCCCTTTTTGGTTAAGCATTTAAGCAATAACTTAAATATTTTAACAAAAAAATTTGCTGCTATTCAGTTTGCTCTAACTCCGCCAGCCTCGCCTGCACGGTTTTGAGTTCATTTTGCAGTTCTGCGGCGTACTTTTTCAGGGCTTCCCGGTCCGATCTGGTCGGCTCGCATTTTGAGAATTTCCCACTTCCCTGGCACCCGCATGTGCAGACTTCAGTCAAAAGCTGGCGACAGTTTTCCATGGCTTTTTCGTCGATAGAATACGGTATCCAGTAGCCTTTGCGTTCGCTACGGACCAATCCGGCCTGTCTCAATATCTTAAGGTGCTGGGATACGGCCGCGGTGGTGATGCCGATCGTAGCAGCAATTTCCTTGGCGCCTAAAGGCCCCCGCCCTTTCAGCAACTCAATGATTCTGACACGCGTTTCCACGCTCAACACCTTAAAGATCTCTGCCGGTTCGGTTTTCATTCAGTTGTGCCCGTAATTTAGTAATTAAGCAATGACTTAAATATAGAATTTACGTTCAACCCTGTCAAGCTTTTTAGAAAATTAAATATAAAGGCCTGTGAGATCCCGCTACACAATGATTTCAGTGAAAACAGAGCGGTTCAGGAATTCCTGAGCTCTAATACTATGGGTTTCTCAACCGACTGTCATATGTGGAAGGTGAATTCCTTGGTCAGGTCCTTTTCGTGTTTCATCCAGTCTTTTCCGAAAGCTGATTCGCTGAAACGGGACAACCGGTTGTACCAACTGCTCCAGGTGCTCCGGCCCTCCTGCTGGGCTTCCAGCACATCATTCAGGAACAACTCGATGTCGGCCATTTCTTCTTTGGGGATGTAAAATGCGGCGCCTTTGTCGAACGATTTGCGCACGTCGGCCGGTGTGACGGCATAGGCCGTCAGCATGACCGCAAGGAGGTTTTTGCGCACGCAGATCTCGAGCAATTCATAACCGGATCCCCCCATGATATCCAGAATGGCCAGATCGAAGTGGCGTGATGCCAGCAATTCCAGGGCAGTATAGTAATCACCGGCTCGAACGGTTTCACACATGGGCAGCAGGTCCTCGAGGGTATCCAATATGTCGGCCTCATCATCTACAATCAGGACGGTCTTTCCATCCAGCAGGTTTTCAGTTTTCATGGCAGCACCTTGATAAGTTAGCCTATCAATTCAAATATGAATTCACCTCAGGCCGTGGCTTTAGATTCAGGCGGGCTCGTCGAATTTAAGATTATTTTCCGGGTACAGATCACGAATCGCACCAGCCAGAGGATCGGCCTTGTTTGTGACAGTACGGTCCGGCTTGGTCAAGCCGGCCAAGCATCCCCTGAAAATAGGATAAGAACGAATTTTGATTTTCCGAGATTTTTTTATCGGCGCTAAGTAGGGGACTATTACGATCAGCCCAAGTAGCATAGAATCTACAGGCGGCTAAGCATGTTCCGGTTAAATCAGGTGTAAACCGATTTGGGCGGTTGTTGCCAAATGGGGCATCCTGCTGGGTGCCCTTAAGGGGCCTAACCAAAGCCTGGTCCTACAGGCCAGGATTCTTTACGGAACGGTCTCTTTAAAACTTTAGCTCGGAGAAATGTCTTCAAGATTGTCAGCCGCTTTCCGAATAATTTAACTTTAAAAAAACCAGTATCCCTGGATATCAAGATTTGTAAGCCCCATTGCTTCGGCTTTATTGACGGCCTTTTTGTATTCCCTGCGGGTTATTCTCCTTGATAGCTCCGGATAATCAAAGGCTTTAAAACGCGGGTTATACTGGGCCATAATATTGACGTACGTGTCTTTCGGCAAGTTTTCAGCTATCCACCCCATAATTTTTTCTGATCCGCCCGTATTATTGGGCATCACCAAATGCCGGATCATAAGGCCTCTGTGCATAATGCCGTCTCTTGCAGGGTGGGCGACACCAACCTGACGGTGCATCTCAAGGATCGCTGCGCTGGTTATTTCGGGGTAACTCTCTGCCCCGGACGAATATTTGGCAGACATGTCACTCTCCCAATATTTGAAATCAGGCAGGTAAATATCTACGATGCCATCCATAAATTTTAGGATTTCAAGACGTTCCCAACCAGAAGTGTTGTAAACGATGGGCAGCCGAAGCCCTTTCCCGGCCGCGATATCGAGCGCTTTGAGGATATGGGCCGAATAATGCGTTGGGGTGACAAGGTTTATATTGTGACAACCGAGTCTTTGCAGCTTGAGCATCACTCTGGCGAGGGCATCAATATCGCTTTTGGCCCCCCTGCCAAGCTGGGCTATTTCCCAGTTTTGGCAAAATACACACCGCAAATTGCAATGCGTTAAAAAGATTGTCCCTGACCCGCCATCACCAACCAGCGGTTTTTCTTCGCCAAAATGCGGTTGTGCTGCTGAAAGTACCAGGGTGGCCCCCGGTGTGCTACAGAATCCGCTATCACCGTCAAGACGATTCACACCGCATCTTCTTGGACAGAGCTCGCAGCTCTCCATAGTGACATAGAGTTCATTGGCCCGGGCTTTTAGTTCACCGGTTCTGTGAAGTTGCAGATAAGCAGGTTCAAAATCGTCCGTTGATTTACCAACAGCTTCCGTCTTAAAGCCGGCAAAGAAGGCTGAAGATAGCCCCAGTTGGAAGCAAAGTTTAGATGAGTGCTGCAGAAAATTTCTACGGGTACATGGCTTATAAAGTGAATTTGTCATGGTTTAACTCCTTCTAATTGCACACTGGGTTGGGTGGTTAAAACTATGCAGCTTGCCAGTTTCACCAGTCCTACAGTAATGCAGGTACCGGTAAGGCCCAGAACAGGCAACAGTACGACAGCGCCGACAATGCCCCCTATCCAGCCACCCAACAGGTCAGACGCGTAAAGCAACCCGGCAGTCTTGCTCAGACTGCTGCCATCTTGCAAATATATCTTGTTTGCCAATGGAAATTGAGCACCAATCAAGAACCCGCAGATACTTGCAATGAATAAAAACAGCAGCTTAAATGGAACAAAGACGTCCGGACTGTCCAGAAATGCGCGCGCACCAAGAAATATGAAAGGCCATCCAAGCGAAAAAATGATTATGGCCAGGTCAATCTGGACAAACAATCTAAAACAATTCTCAAGCCGCTCCATAATCCTGGTTGTCAGCATTGCTCCCAGAGCTGCCCCGGCCATAAAAAAAGAAACGAGCAGGCCTATCCATGAAAAGACATAGCCATACATAGATTGAAATGTAAAAATCAGCATCAGGTCAAATATCATTCCGGCAAAACCGGTTGTAACAATGGATAAAGGGATACCGATTTGGACGAATCGTTTATGTCTTGATCGAAAAAAGACATACAGAAGAAGAGCGAAAGCTAACCCAGCAGCAATGGTCCCTACGTTTATCTTTTCAATTAGCCTAAAAAGTCCGCGCAGAGAAGGGGCAAACAAGGCATTCCAATGAGAGATGCTGTAGAAGAGTCCAATGGGCTTGAAATCAGAATTGATTTTCCGGCTGCTTCCTTCAATGAAGCGCGAAAACCAGTCCTGCCAGCCGGGATGCAGCTTTTTCTCCAGTTGCCAGGGCACGATCGTATTGGCCCTGATATTGCGCAATTGTAATCTTTCCAGAATCTGCTTCCTGTCAATTCTGGAAATATCCTGCGAATCTGAAGAAAAGAAAAGGTTCTGGCCATCGCCTGGAATAACTTTTATATGTGCAAAAACGCGTTTCAGCGTATGAAAGATACAACTGTTTAAATTTTTCAATTCTGCATTGGCGTACATCAGAGACCCGGGCAATCCCAGGACAAGGATGCCCTCTTTATTCAGCCTTTTTTTTACCAGGGTAAAGAACTCTCTTGTAAAAAATCTATTGGCCTGCAAATTAGACGGCTCCATAATGCCAATCAAGATCAAGTCATATGTATTCCGGGTTGTTTTCAGGAATAGAAGGCCGTCAATATGTTTTATCTTGACCCTGGTATCATTTAACTCGGATTCAGTCAGGGGCGTGGGGTATTTCCTTAAAAGATCAAGGAGCAACGGATCTAGCTCAGCATATTCTATGGTCTTGATAGATGCATGTTTAAATGCCTCATTGATTATACCGCCGGCGCCGCCACTCAAGATAAGCAGTTTTGCGGGTTCCCGATGAGCAAGCAAAGGAAGATGAACAAATTCTTCTATAAATGCCAGATCTGGAATAGGTGTTATAATACCGGGAACACCGTCCTGAAAGAAAATGTATTGTCCCTCGTTTTCGATAGCGCAGATATTGCCGTATTGGGAGTTCTGGTAATGAACGACATTGAGGTTTTTCCATTGAGCTTGCGTTGAAGAATGATGCAGTGCATCCACCTGACCGCTAAAAACCCAGTACCCTGAAAAAATGACAAGGATACTCAAACATACCAGCAACGCTTTTTGAAATAGTCCGGCTTTCCAGAAAGGGGCCAGTGCCGCCAGGCATACGATAACATTCAAGACTGCCAGCCCCGAAGCGGCCAGAAACGTATGCAGATAGGGAATGACAAGCCAGGTACAGGCAATTCCGCCGATAATGGTACCCACTGTCTCATATGCATACACCCTACCGGCGGATGATGCATCCCGACCGCAAAACATGGCATACATCCTACAACTGTAAGGGAATAAGGCACCGTGAAGTACGCTGACCGGCAGAAGGATAAGTATTGAGGAATAAAACATCGATACAAATCCGATACTTTCACCAATTGAAATGCCGAGGATAATTTTCAGGATGCGTGTCAGGTAAATGGAGGCGACCAGAAAGAAAGAAAACAGAATCGTAAGCACTGTATAGGTTTCAAGCGGGTGCTGGGAATCTTCAGCGTTCCTGCCAAGAAAGAAACAGCCAAACGCCTCCAGAATCAGCCAATTGGCGAGAATAATGCCGATGCATAGTTCGTTGCCTGAAAAAACAACCAGAAGTTCCCTTAAAAGGAGGACCTCGGCCGCCAGCCCACTGAATCCCATCGTCAATATTGCCAGCCAAATGCGCTTATTCATGCAACTGAACCTTTTCTCACACGGGAGGCCGCCCAGGTGCAACATTATGCGGTTTTTTCCGGCTTCCACCGCAGACCATGGCATGCCAGCCGTCTAATGCACCTGCCAAAGCAGGGCGGATTGCCCGAACGCACCGCGACAGCTTTTTTACTCCACCAGCCCTGGAGTCCTCCCGCTTGCCTCGTAAATTGCCGGGCAAGCATCACTTTTTTATTCCCGTCCACTTCGACGTGTTCGAGATGGCAGCCCAAAACAGTAGTGTAGACATATTGGCGCTTTAGAGATCTAGACAGGGATATCGAAGGGAACTGGATTCTGCATTCAGACTGTCAGGTTCATGGGTGCCCCAAAACGGTCGTCCCTTTTAACGCAGATGCTATAACCTGCAATTTTAAACGCAAACTTTACGAAAGTAAAATAAACGCTGGTTGTCTTTCGCACCTGGAGCTTATGAGCAGGCATGGGGTAAGATGGTAAAAATCATATTATTTCAAATGTTTGTATGATGTGTGCAAGCGCTTTATGCTGGAGGCGCTACCCTGCGTTCATAAAAATTTTAGTAATTTATAAACTTTTGTAATTATAGGCTAATCGCGTCTGCGCGGAGGGTTGAAACCCCGATATCCTGCCCCAAAGCAATACTGGGGGTTTTGAGGTGCCGACAGCCTGTTATTGATAATAAATGCAAAGAGCCCCGGAATTTCTGGGCTCTTCTTGTTTTCAATTGGGATATGCTGATCTGCAGGCCGCACTTTTCCACCGCCATCGTTGCTGCTACTATCTAACTGTCAACAATCAGGATGTTGTCGGTTTTACAAGCCATGCAGCTGCTTGTGAAAAACAGGGGTATAAACGGCAGCCCGATAACCATTCCGATGTCGCTCTATTTTCTCGTTGCCCGCTTCTATCACCATGCTGTAAAGAACCCGGCTAAACCCAGAAAAGTGAGCAGGCCAATCGTTCCCATAACAAAAAGGGTTACCCCTAAGGCAACTAACTCGTCTGTGGTCATCTTTCCCTCCTTGATCAGGGGTGCCAATATTGGTACATATTTCTATAGTCACCTGACGGACATTAGACCAAAACCCACACTTTTATTAAAACTAAATTTTACAATTCGTGCAACTTTTCTTTTTAGTGCTGGTTGCGTTGGGATTTGAACCCCCGATAGCCTGCTCCCAAAGCTTTTACTGTCTCACCTATTATCCGTAATCATCTGATAATATTAATTATAATTTGACAACTGTTAATTTATTTGTATTTCGCATTGAATCGATTCGCAAGCATTGAGTTTAAAGTCATCACGCAGATAACGCGTTACTTTTCATTATCCTGATTTGCTAAAAATCATAGCAGTCATCAAAATTATTATTCGGTTCTCTAAAAAGCTCCAGCAGGCATAAAGTACTCGGATATGGGGTCCATATCCCAGGTAACGTCTTTCCAAGTGATCTTTGAAGTTTTTACAGCCTGCTGGACGATACGCATA
>Ga0126325_10000142_pt1 | contig 20698 bp, 23 predicted proteins | sample InaspJWI14metaG_FD_94487 | JGI IMG/M metagenome (GOLD analysis project Ga0126325, IMG submission 94487) | Marine gutless worms symbiont microbial communities from Oahu, Hawaii - Inanidrilus sp. 1 OAHU.JWI-14 metaG | ecosystem: Host-associated > Annelida > Digestive system > Unclassified...
TCCTGTCCACGTCTTGATGTTGTCCATCCAGGCCGTGCGTGGCCTTCCTCGCCTTCGTGCACCTGGCATTGTTCCTTGCATTATCTCTTTCTCCAGACAACTCCCTTGTTTCCTCATGGTGTGTTGTGTACTTCTAGTTTTGTGGACGATGTCATGTGTTCCTGAACTGTGGAAGGATAGTGTAACAGCTTATCGTCGATGATGTTCTGCCTATTCCCTGGCAGCAGTGGTGTGGCGTGACAGCCTAGCCTTCGCATGTCTGGCTGCATGTTTCGTGGCATGCATGGGCAGCCTGGGCAAAGTGTGCTGTCCCCTGTTTTTGCTGTTTTCTCGTAAATATATGTAAGGTAATGTTAGTGTTCATGTGCATTGTAAAAAGCATGAGGCTGTGAGTCTGTAGTGGATAAATCATACCAGACCTGTGGTTACCTTTCCAGCTGCGGGGCATCACCACCCTTTGACCAGTACCAAATTATACTGCTTGGTGGCAGAAACACGTGTGATAACTTGCTGAAGGTTGTTACCTGGAAGCAGAATGGTCGGGACTCGATCCCACGACCAACTGCACCACGAGGCCACACATGTCATACTCATATATGCATACAAGTGATCTGTTGTCTGCAGGAAGTCCTTACTCATTCATTGTTGCTGATCCGGAGAGTGTGTGTGCGAGTGGTGATGGGTTGGACATGGTGCGTGCTGGCAAGTTGGCAACGTTCATCATTTCAGCTCCGGCTGCAAGACTTTGCGACTTTGCCGTCAAGATCTTCGGTAGAATATATATGTTTTTTTAGATATGTTTACAATCTGACCCAATTACCTCCTCCACTGTTGATGTGAATACTGTTATTACAGCCATTTATCTGTTTGTCTGTTATCAGAATGACTCAGAAAGTTGTGGTTGGATTTTGTCAAATGGCAGTATAGGTGGATTATGAGCAATAGAAGAGCTGACTAAATTTTTGAAGTGCTTGGAAACATATCCTGAATGTCATGTCAGTAGTCATCAAATATGAAAAGTGGAAGTGACAGTGGTTAAACCAGTTATATAACATTGTTGGAAAGTGTCAGAAGTATGCATTCTGTTTAGTCTCGTCTAGTTGTATTTAACTTGTTTCACAGTTAATTTCAAAATACAGTACAATACAGTATGCATTTGTTTGGTCGGCAAAGTAGATTGGGGGGGGGGGCAAAAAATTAAGTTTGTTATTGATTGACAAAATAAATGATTGCTAAAAATTAAAAAAATAATTTTCACTCTTTTCTTAACTAAATTTTATCAATAACAATTTTTAAATGTATTACATGCACATGTAATTTGAAATGATGACTTGCTGTCATTAATAAAATGCAGCAGCAAGTAGTAAGACTCACATAATAATGTAGTCACTGATTTTTTAAAAATTTAAAATAATAAAAATAATCAGTTAGTTGTGAAAATTCATTAGTCTGTGCCACTGATGATGTTTGTAGTGTCATTTATTTTTCCACATTTCTTTTGCCTGTTTGTCTTCAGGTCCAAATGACAAGATGGTGACTCATCGCATATATGAGTCAGGACCTGGAGAATTTATTGTTGAATACCTGCCCACGCTGACTGGTATACAGAAACAACTTATTATGATGATTGTGACGATACTATAAAAATTACTTGCTTGAAGCCCACAGCGTGTAGCTGATGCCCTCGTTTTCGACATGTTTCCAACTTCAAAGTGTATATTTGGTTTACCTCATTAAGTTGCAACATCACTATGTAAGAAGAGCCTGCCTGTCATATAGTTAACTGGCTTAATCAACAGTATGTGAGAGAATGTCAATTATTATAAACAACTCTCCACATTAGCTTTTAACAGTCAACCAGCTTATGCTGGTTAATCTTGAAGATGACCACTAAATTAGTCATGTGTGTTAGAATTGATTGATCTGCTTGAGTACCATGTTGCCTACTTCTTAACTACTGTATTGGCAAAATAGTCTTATTAGTGTAGTATAGTTTAATATCAGTAACTGAATGAAATTAAATGTGGTATTGTTTGTTTGTTGCAGGCAACTACTGGATCGACATATGTTACTTTGGAGAACCAGTCAAGGACGCTCCATTCACAGCTCGTGCATGGGATCCAGCTGGAGTGATGGTTTACAACATAAAACCAGGAATTGTCTGCGAGGAGTCTTTCTTCAACAGTCAGTCAACTTTACTTGGAGTCACTATTATGAGAGTTTCTAACTGTTACGTCATGCTGCAGTTTCATTTCAGCATTTGAATTATTACATTTTAAGGTTGCAAATTGGAGCGTGGTTATGAAATCAATTATCCAATTGTGTACATTTCTGTTATTTAGTCAGTGCTTTCAGTGCATTGACGCTGTTGGTTGGGCAGCAGGAAGGGCATCTGGCCTGTAAAAAACTGAGTTGTGGGGTGCTGTCGTGGTTATCTGTCTGGAGCGAGGTGCAGACATGCATATGGCCCAGCTGATGCGACTGCCACTCACCCAGGTAGTCCCAGACAAAGGGCCGTTAAACGGGTGTGTGAGTGTGTCTGTTATCTAGTCAGAGGCTTCAGCTTACCTTTTAGGTCACATTGTTTTATTTTATATCTTCTTAAAACCTGTGTCTTGGAAATGCAGCATGTGTTGGTGATGATGAATTATGCACATATCTTTAGTCATACCACGTCTTGTCAGTGTAGCACAAGTTGTTGACAACTCTGAATGACTGGCTTCTGTTTCGAACACATTACCATCGCTGTTGCAGATGATGAAAATTTCAAGACTTTTGCTGTTGATACAGTGTCATACATGATGTAATTACTGATGTATGACAAGAGTGTGTTGTTGTGGTAGTCAATGCAATGGGTGCTGGCAGTGGAAACCTGGAGGTTACTGTAACATGTCGTGGTGAGGAGGTTCCGAGTACAGTCAGCACAGGAATGAATGCATCTGATATTACAGTGTCATTTACACCAAAACATGTGGAAACTCATCTTGTCAATGTGTATTTCAATGGACAAGCCGTTCCAGGTTGTGTTCTGATGATACAGTTATTGGATCCACAGCAAATTGTCAATTCCCATATTTTGTTAGCTTAGTGTGAAAGCTGGCATGCAAATTGTATTGAATAAAGTTGAACTGCCAACACGTTTATAGACCCCCAAGCCATAGCCGATAGCCGCCAAGCCGAAGTTTGGAAGAAATAGAGCCATAAAGCCGCCAAATATTTTTACAGCTAGCCAAAAAACCACGAGGAAGAGGCAAGCTGTTAAGCCACTGAAAAATTCTTGGCTAGCCACAAATAATTCATTCAGTCCATACCTGTATGTCATCATCGTTAGTATTAGTTGAGGCTGTGTTCTCGACAATTGGAATAATACTCAACTCAAAAAAATCCATGCTGTCTGAACAGAAACTGCACCAAGTTGCATTTGCAACATACACTTTTTCTTTTAGTCAGATCTTTTCTATGCTGATTTGCAATTATCTGTGTACTGGCCAGGTTTAATTGAAGTTGTTATGAACTGCATTTTTTCACTTTTTTCATCATGAGTGATGACTAACACTTTTTGCCATGCATTTAGCTGAAAAATTTGTAAGACACGAATTTTTAGCCCAAAAAGTACATTTCTGATGTTTTTCGGCTACGCCAAAAAGCAACTGTAAAATTTTGCAAGCTAGCCATAAGCATGAAAAAAAATTCGGCCTTGGGTCTACACATTTATAAGTAGTTAGCAAAAAAGTTAACTTTCACTGTATACATGTATGATACTGGTTGTAAAAAAAATTACTTGTATTACATGCTTTTTAGTGTACCATATGTGAACAAAACACTAAGTATACAGATAATAGTAGCCATTAGTATAACTGTAGGCACTAAGTATCATAGCATTTAGCAACGAGGCAAAATTAGAGCTTGGCAATGTATCATAGAGTTTATGCATGTTGTTTGTTACATTCATTTAGAATCGGCTTTTGGTGAGAACTGTACTGTAGATGATGTATGTGGTTTGTATGATTTTTCAACTACATGACCAAGGTTACAAGATTTTGGTGCCTAGTAAGATAATTTTACATTTCACTGGATTTGGGACTGTGAGTATTTGTTGTTGTTACAAAAATGAAACATGATGTACTATCCACAGTGGTGCGAGTTTTTAAGTGAAAGACTATTCAGAGCAAGTTGTTGTTTTCTGCTGCAGGCAGTCCGTTTGCTGTTCCTATGCTTGATGGACAGCTTGCCGTTGCGTGTGGACCTGGACTTCAGCGTGCAGTGTCTCACAGACCGGCTACATTTAACGTTGACACTTGTGCCGTCGGAGGAGAAGCTCCCATCAGTATGCAGATTTTCTGTAAGTATAACATTTGGCTTCATCGATTTTGCTATTTTATCTTCATCTTCATTTGTCTTCACACTGTAGGTTGGGCATCAGGAATTTATTTAAATTGATCATCATTTGGTGTTATAGCAGAAATATATGTCCAGTTTCCCACCTGGCATGGACTCTAAACACGATCACTGTCAGATCATTGGCATGTGACCCTAACTGTCTAGTCACTGAGGAAAACTCATGGATGCCTATGCCCATTGTACCATTAGGGTGAGGGGGATTGATGCTGATGTGCCAGTAAAAATTGAGTGATGAGGTGCTAGCATGCTGCGTGGTTATCTGTCTCTGGAGTGCGGTGTTTTGCATATGGTCCAGCTGATGCTACTGTCACCTCGTTCTTGTTTCATTGAAATTGAGAATGATTTAGCTTTCCACTGCTGGCTTAATCTGCTTGCTCCGGAAAAGTCGTCTGTCATTGTATGAGTGTTGTTCTTGTTGTCTGTATGAAGAGATGTTAAATGTGTCTATTTAAAAGTGCTTTTTGTCAGGTGTCAGTCACTGATGTGTTTTATTATACAGCACCGTGTGGTGGAGAAATTGAACCTGTGGTGTATCAGACTTCTGCCACAAGTTACTCAGTAACTTACACACCAGAAGAACCTGGTACGATTATTTGTCACTGGTTTATTATAAATTTGAAAGAATAGCATTTTTAGTATCCATTGACTAAAATTAAACCACAGCTGTTTGCAGGAAATATTAACTGTTCTGGAAATTTTTGAGATTCTTTTGTTATGCCTGTGGGTTTCATACCATGTCAATTTTTAACGTGTCAATTTCAGTGGATTTACACAGCACATAATTGCAGAGCCCCTAGTGAACTGTATATACTAGTGGACTGAGAAAAGAATAGTTTTCAGATAGGACAAAAACTGTCAAAGAAATGTGTCAGACAATGAAAACTGTCTCGTAATAAGTTGCAAGCCACTACAGAGAAGGCTGCCGGTGAGCAATATCAGAGCTGAAAATGCAGCTTGACAGTATTTCATGGTTTACTATACTGGAATATGTATATTTGGACTGAGTGACTTAATATTCTTATAGCCTGTGTAACCAGACTGTGTTATGACTGTATGTTGACTGACAGGCTGCTACACAATATACATTCTCTATGCGAACACTCCCATCTGTGGTAGTCCATTCTGTGTTGAAGTGTTTGATCCATTTGCTGTGCATTTTGTTGGTCATGTCCCACACTGCTTCGCTGTCGGAAAGCCAGCCACATTCAAAGGTAATGTCGCTTGGATTAACTGTATTTATTCAGTAAATATATGGATTAATTAATTACAAACATCATACATACATACACCCGTCTAACAGCCCTTTTTCCGGGACTACCTGGGTGAGCCAGTACCAGAAAGGTAAAACCAATCTGGATTTTACTGAAGCAAGAGACAGTGAGTGACAGTGGCATCAGCTGGGCCATATGCGAGTCTGCACCTTGCTCCAGACAGATAACCATTCCAGCACCCCACCATTCAGTTTTTATAGGCCGGATGCCCTTCCTGCTGCCCAACCAACAGCATCAAAGCACTGCAGGCACATAATTACAAACATCAGGTGAATGCAAATAATTTAGGCACTTTTATTTTTTTCCACCACATTTGAAGTCGGTATTTTAGCCATTGTGGTATTTTTGCAAAATTCCTGTACAGTGACAAACATTGGAGACTGAACTAAACTATCGTAAACACTAGTTGTTTGATTGCTGTAACAGTGCTTCCTGTCTTTGCTATACTTTGTGAGTGAAAAACTGCAACACTTGTAACATTACAAAATATAACCCAATTTAACTAAAATGTTTTGTTGGTGGAATCAGCAAAAAGTTAAGAGTAAAGTGTCACTTAACAATCTCACCACACTTGATACGTTGCTATACATACATACATACATACGTACATACGTACACATACATACAAATTTATATAGTATGAATCTGAGGTGCTGATATAGGATGACTAGATGGTAAAGGCAGACTGGAAGAGATGGAATTTTAGGTGGTGGTTAAAGATGGATAGGGTGTTGCTACAGTGCTTTGTGAAATGCATTAGAACACTTGTGACAATCTAATATGTTTATTGTGATTAGTGATATTACATGGTAGTTTGAGTATGGTTACTTAAGTCGTAGTTAGGTCTTTATTCTTTACTTTGCTGTAAGTCTTGTGCTGATCTTGCAATAAAAGAATACTAAAAACTGATCACGTAGGTGTCTGGCATGTGTTGTTGCAGTCTGATGAATGTTGGTAATTTTGAGTTGTGAATGTGCTGTACAGTGGATTCATGTGAAGCTGGCAGCGGTCACGTGGCTGCTCAGGTGAAAGCTCCCACTACACAGCCACCTGTCATGATTACTGAAAGTGATGGCCTGACGGCACTCAGTTTTGTACCATTGGAAACTGGAGAGCATGTGTTCTTTGTTACTTTTGACGGCGTGAATATTTCAGGTGGTTAGACTGGCTGCTCTTTATCTTTCAACTTTGATGCAAAATTAAGTGCACTATGTAAAACTCACTTAGAACAGTTTTTGTAATAAGAAGTCTTTTGGGATTACAGTATGTACATGTACAAAGCTCCCCTAACATGCTCGCTTTATATACTGCTGTATATGTGTGGTTGAATTTGTTTGAATGATTTTGCTGCAACGTTTGCTAACAGCTTAGTCAGTGTCATGACAGACCAGTCAAAGCTTGCAAGATGGATGAAATGTCTGAAGCTCTCATTGAAAAGGGAGTGACAATCTTATATGTTTATTGTGATTGACAAGGGAGGAATGACAGTGTTGCTCCAATGGCCGATGGCAGATTGTTCCAAATCCGAGGAGCTGCAACAGGGAATGTTAGGAAAAATATGGGACAGGCAGAGAAAGAGACACCAGACCAGTGTTTTATGTTTTCTGCCAAGGGTGTGGCCAGCGTAAAAATAGTAACAGGCGCTGCCAGACTCTGTGATAACTGATACATAAATGAGTAACTGGTGCCAGTTACGATGTGTTGTGCTGTGTGCAGGTTCGCCGCTGGAGTGTCAAGTGATTGACTTCAAGTGTGTGCATGTGAACTGTGAACCGTTGCAACTAAGGAAAGTCGGAGATCTTGTACATGTCGACGTGACGACTGATGGTTCAGTTATTGATGAGCAGCTGTCATGCACTGTGACCAGTAAGTGAGCTTGATGTACTTAATATGTGCACATATGATACTAAAGGTATGCATATTAAGCTTCCCCCCCCCATTTACCTTGCCTTACTCAGCTCACATGTAGTTGCATAATGTTGCGACTGTTGAACATCGCATAGACATGGTGAATTGAAGTGTTTTTGCCAGCTGTGTATGTCAGACCTGATAGTGTGTAATTGCTTCACATATTCTTTTTAACGGTTTTCTTTTCTGTGTAATGAGGAAGTCTGACATTGGATGCATGGGAATCTTTAACCTAATTTTGTGACATTTGTATGTTTACACCTTCATTCTGTAAGAAAGCTGCGTAATGTGTATTTCTGTAGACCCGTTTCAACGTGAGCTGCCTCTGGAATATGTTGGCAAGCCGAAGCATCATGTGTTCTCGTTTATCCCGGAGGATGTTGGACCCCACGCCATTGAGTTGCGTTGTTGTGGTGACTCGGTCGTGGGTGGTCCGGTCACATGTAACGTGTATGATGCCGAGAGAGTGCGTATCCTTGACATCACTGAATGTGCAGACATTGGTGATGAAGTAGAGTTCACAGGTAATCAAAACTTTACAAGATTACTGGAATATGTAGGGCATGTGTAAGTTTCTGCATCGTTCTGTAGTAACCATGTCCCTAAATGGCATGGTTTATTTGATGATGCAACCACGTATTCATATGAAATTGCCAATTTTTTACACTCCTTTCATTTAATGTCTTATGTGAACGAGATTCACTAACGATATAATGCTCCATGTTCTGCGTGAAAAAAAATGGCTCATTTTGGTTAAGAATTTGAGGTTTCTATGCTCACCTGTAAATCCAAGGTTACACATCAGCCTGCTTATCTTTTTGGTCATCTTGTATCCACGTTCGCCTCATCACTTACTCCCATAAAGCACTGTGTGCTGGCGGAATTCCAGTGTTTTGGTGTTTGTTGTTTTGTTTGCAGAATTATTTTTGTAAGTGAATTCAAAGCAAAATATTGTTATTATAAATAAATGATAAATAATTTTGAAAATTCTGCAAATAACATTACTGTTCTACTACCGTCACCAATGTTAACTCTTTAGTTAGTGTTCCTTCTGTTATACCTGACATGGTTCTAACACTACTGTATCATAGTGGCTATGATGCTGAGATGTTAGTTTCTTGTTAGTTTGTTTTTTTGCTCGTATTTTTATTCATTCTTTTATTCAGTGAACATTTTATATTGTATTTGCTACTGCTGTTGTATTGTATATTGTACTGTTAGTTAATTTAACCATACGGCTATCATACACCAGTAAAGTTTTACTTACGTACCTCATTACGTGACACCGGGTTTATTGCATGTTGAGTTTTTTGCTTTGCTGTCCCTGCAGTGTGATAAACTGTCCATTTGTGTGTTGTGTGTACAGTGGATACACGTGAAGCTGGTTTTGGTGACGTGGATGTGAGTGTGATGCAAGGAAGTGTTGGAGTTCCCGTCAAACGCTGTCAGGTTTCAGTCGACGTGGCGCGATACTCATTTACAACAAAGCTACCGAAGCAGCATGCTATCAACGTCTCATTCAATGGTGAAACTGTCCCTGGTCAGTATGTCTGTTTCTCGTCTGTGAATTTATCTCAGCTGCATTCTGTAAATTAGATGCCTCTGGGATACAGTGAGAGTCATAAACTAGAAGGAAAAAGTTAAGACATTTCATGCACATCATATGATGTGTCTAAACTATATTTTTGTTAGTTTTGCTATGTTATTTTTAAATTTGTTAGTATTAGCCATGCAGTTTTGTCAAAGGTAGTATCTGTTAATAACATCTATAAAGTGAGATACTATAACTACTCTAAAACAGTTCAACACTGTGCTTGTTATAACTTAGATTACAACTGAAATTAATTTAGAGAACTTTGTAGCACTCGGTTGGTAGAATATAGCTTTATGTTAAAAGTGCTGTTAAATCATGACAAATAAACAGATGAAATATTGTGTGGAATGTGTAGGATCTCCACTTTATCTGCAAGTCGTGAATCCTGCGAACAAGATGTCACTACATTACGGCAATGCAACTACCAGTGTTCCTGTGACACAGACAGTTTGGGCAACAGTCAACATGGCTGGATATTCATGCTTTATTTCACCTGATGCTATAATTCCAAATGTAGTTGGTATGCATGTTATTGCAAACACTTGGCCAAGAATTCAACAATTTATTTCAGTTGCCTTTTGTAAGATATCATGATATGCACAGCGTCTATACAGCCATAATTTTCATTTTGTTGTGTTCTTTCTTTGCATTTTATATAAAAGAATTTGGTAAAATTAAGTAATAAGTACATCAACAGATGGCAGACATAGATTCGCAACAAGACTGTTTTTAGATTATTACGTCATTGTTGGGTAGTACTAGTGGCTTAGTTAATTGCTTTTTGATACTTATATTATTTATTGTTTTTTGTCAGACTTTGCCAAGCACATCACTGCTTTTGATGTGTAGTACATATCAGCTTATATATTAGTTTAACAGTTTGTTTATCACGTTTGCACCGTGCATTATTTTTTGTCTCGTAGCTCCAACTGGAGACTTGATTCCTGCCAAGGTATCAGAGCTTCCGAATGGTGGTGTCAGAGTTGAATATTGCTCATCGTTTGTTGGTATGTCTCAATTTCTCTGCTTCGTTTGTGATTTGAACTAAAAGCTGTAAATTTGGGGAGCATTTGCCAATAATGTATTGCGTAGTTAAATATTCACAGTTTTGTCATGGTGTTGCATGTTTGCTTTTGTTTTTTGAGCCTGTATGTAAAAATACAGTTAATTTGTTATCTATTTAAATTTGGCAAATTCTATTTTATTTTAGGTACTCATGAGTTGAGCGTGGAATATGGAGGACAGACAATTCCTGGCAGTCCACTTGTAACTGAGATATTTGATCCCAGTAAGATCCTGCTTGAAGGAGTGAAAAGGTGCAAAGTGGGAGAGCTATTAGTCGTTGATGGTAAGCCTTTGTATCTGGATCTTTTTACACTGCAACAAACAACATAAGATGCTGATGTCAAGTGGTAAACATAAAATGTATTTCACTCACATAACCGTCGAGTGTTTATTTCTGGGAATTTGACTTTAACTCACTTATGCTTAGTTCCTCAAGCTTAATTAGCCTATGTACAAAACCTGTGTGAAGTTAGGATGACATAAGAAAATATTTAACTATACAAATTGGGATGTTGGAAGTTGGAACTCTGCGTGATGAATGCTTGACTGTAGTGATCTTAAAACTGAAATTTAATTATGTATGCCAGCAGACATGCTTTGTTTGCATTATTTGAAAAATTATTTGTGCAGTTTTGGCTAAAAGGAAGTTGAAGCGTAATTGCATGTCAGTTTACAGTAATCGTATTTTGTTGCTGTGTTATGGCTGACAGTGTGCTTAGTTGGTGCTGGAGAGGCTGAATTGTGCATTACTGTTATCGACCCATCTGGACATACAATGGCATTTGATGTTGAACCACTGCCAAGTGGTCAAAGAGTTACCTACATACCAGAATGTCCTGGGTCCTACAAAGTCAATGCAACATATGGTGGAATTAATGTGCCCGGTAATTTTACACTGTAGTTTAAAATGTGATACTGAACCTAATAGTAATGAATTGTTTATTAGTGAAATCTTTGAATGTTCTCTTACCATTCAGTGATTACATTATACACGATACAGTTAAAATGACTTACCATATCAACTTGAATTTTTCTACAAAAACTCAAGTTTTTGAAAGTAAATTCCGACAGACTTCAGTTTAACTTGATGGTGTACTGTATTAATGTACATTACAGAAACATAACTACTGATAAACAAAATTGCAGTTTGATTTTAAAACCTATAAAACAGTATTGTTTGCTGTCTATTTGTTCAATAATGTCTTAAGAACAATTTTCATTTTGTTGCAAATATGATGCGTCAGATTAAAAATCAGATATACTAACTTCCTACTCTTTTTGTAATAAAATTTGAAAACTGGATCGTTTGATGAATGCATTTTGTGTTGTGTCACTACTTTCTGTCATTAACTAGAGGTCTGCTATTGCGTAATACTTCATAGCAGTGGTAGTCCGCTCAGTACGCCACTGCTCGCTGGTTGTGACACTGGTGAATGATAATAAAACGAGTGATGGAGGCGATCGTCCTCAGTGAAACTTGTACAATGAATCCGCCATGGTAACTCAAAAATAGGTAAAGGGAGACTTGCATAATTTTCACTAAAATGTAGCGCGATTGTTCCTCTTACGAAAGAATATTTTCCCGTTTTTTATATATTAAGCTGTTTGTTTATGACATTTTGGCAGATGAGGGCACCATAAATCTTAAACAGAATTTGGGGAAATTTCCCCATCTCCCCAAAAATAGGGGACGAGGTGAAGAATCCTGTCATGGGATATTAAAACTACACCATACCCCTATTCGTTTATTTCCATTTGCTGGTTTTGAGATCTGAGGACTAATGAAGCAAAAAATAAAAATAAAGAAATAAGTAACACAGGTAAAACATAAGTCTTTGTCCTTCGGTATACTGTAGTATACCGTGTGGACTAAAAAGTCTGAAAAAATCCCTTCAAGTATTTCCTCGTTATGGAGAAATTGTTAATCCTGTCATGGGCTTGTAACAGCCACACCAAATCATTTTCTGCCTGTTGTTTTTAGGGTGTCCTATTCGTCAGGAAGCTGAAGCCTGCACCATAGCTACAGCGTCTGGTTGTGGCCTTGACAGTGGAGTTGTGGATCGCATTGCTGAATTTGTTGTGGATGTAAAAGGCGAATGTGGAGACCTATTCGTTGATGTCCGAGGTTATTCTGCATTATTTTCAATTTGTCATTTTAAAATACGATTGTATTTAGTTATTTTATGCATTATTGAAATTATAGGACAAAGCATGTTACTGCTTGTTAGTGTTGTTGGGAGTGCTGCAGTCTAGCAGTCCAGCTTTACTGCTGATAATTGTTCTGTTGCATGTAAGTAGTCTATTTGCTGACAATGCATGCTGTTCATTTAGGCCCAATGAGTACTGCACACACAACTATTGAGCCAGACAGTGGCAGGAACTGGAAAGTGAAATATATGCCGACCGAAGTCGGAGTATACACCATCAACCTTGCTTTCAATGACATTGAAGTTGATGGTAAGTATTCATCTTGTTTCAAACAACACGATCAAGCACTAACATATGGTAGACATCACCATTATGTCATAATAGCACTTGGTGTCCAGTGTCTCTGCTGCTGCCCTGGATGAAAGCACTGATATGGCAAATAATTGCACTTGTACTTTTTCCGTCCTCATTGCACTTCGAGTTGGGTTTCTGTGGTGCTTGTACTATTAGTAGAAAAAACCTTATAGCAGAATGTAAATGCATTGTTTATGTCTTTGCTGCCCATCCTATACGCCGCCGGAGGCATTTTGTTTTCGACCTGTTTGTCCATTTGTGCATGCATGCATATGTGTGTGTATACATGCTTGCCCAGGCTGAAGCATTCTTCGACCTGCTTGGTATCAAATACTGTTTGTTATTACTATTTTATTTCTTTGCCAAATAAACTGTATGTTTGCTCCTTGCAGGATCCTGGAATGTGAGAATAGTCCTGGTTCACTTTCAGGCTGTCTGTCATACAGTGCAATCAAAGCTGTTTTTAGTTATTGTGTTCCTTTTGTAATACATAGTCTGGCTTATAGTTGCATGTTTGCTTTGATTTGATTAGATTTAGTTTCTTCTGTACGATGTCAGCTGGTTTGCTGGGAGAAACATCTATGAAAAGGCTTATTTTTGTTTTGAATAGGACGTATAACACAGTCGTTGTTTTTGTTTAAAGGTTCACCATTTCATCCGAGGATCATTGATCCAACCAAGGTTGAAGTTGCTGATAACAGGCCAGAAAACTGGACTGCAGTCGACCGACTCATGGTTCCAGTGGATGAAATGTATGACATTGTGTTTGACTGTGGAGGAGCAGGGCCAGGTGTGTGCATAGTGCATACTGCATTCATAGTTACGTAAATTTTTCCCATATAATTCATGTGACATAAGTAGAAGATAGCCTATGATAATAGTTTTGTCATTTTAAGTTTTAAAAATCATCTGACATTATTACCTGTGTAGTATGATAACGTCTATAAACACGTTATGTGTACAGTGTCCTGTTTAGGGGCTAAGTAATAGTAAATAGCAGTGGTAATGTGGACGAGAACAACCTACCCACAGACTCATAGAATCCAAGGTGATTGATTTTGTTTGAGGGTTTGCAGCCACCTGGTGCTGTGTCCATATACATATATTTTATCATACGGTACTCTTGCAGTGACTATAGCCATGGTGACGGTACCGTAACTGTTGGCGTTTTTACTAGTATTGTTGTTAAGTACAGTAATGTGATAAGAAGCAGTCACCTACTTGAAAGATACTTTTAAGCTGTTGTTTTTCTGTGCTGGTATCTATTTTTCACTGTACTGTGTGCTGATTTGCTGATATACAGGAAAACTGAGGGCAACTATCACTGGTCCTCAAAGTGATCTTATAGACTTTGACTTGTTGCCTTTCAACACCGATGCAGACAATAATTCGGACATGTTTGTTCTGAAGTTCTTGCCTCGCTGTCAAGGTATTGATGTTACACTTGCTGAGCAACATTTAGTCACCGTTATTATTTGCATTTATGTCGTGACTGAACTTTTCGTGAAGTGTAAATGATATTAGTGCATCTGACCTTTAAGTGACTGTTGAGAATAATTGTATAGTTTATGAAGTACAGCATGTTGATCTAAAGCGAAAGGTACGAAGTGAAGAATTTAATTGTTTGATAGAAATTTTTTGCAAGTCTGCTTTTCAGTAGGAAAATGCATTTGTTCATAATACTTGAAGAAGATGAAATAGTAATCTAGTAGTCAGACTGATTCAGTCGCTAACAATTACTGAGTGATTACTAATTGCTCAGCAGTAACAGGTTTGGTCACATGAGCACAGTTATTGTGTGTCAAGCCCAGTTAGTACTGAAGTGAATGCAGGCCAAGAAGAAGCGGTTGTGCTTTGCAGCTGGGAGGGTAACCTTAGGTCTAGAGTTTAGTGGCCATGCATCACAGACTCTGTGGCATATCCATCTGTGGACTCAGTGGCCTATGGCACCAACACTCCTGTACGGAGTATAGTATCCTTTACCTAGGGCTCTAAGATATGTCTGCATTTTGTTATTCTTCAGGTGATTATTACATCCGTGCCTATTGGTGTGACATTCCGATCCCACTGTTTCCAGTCATTGCAACAGCAATAGTGCCTGAACCAGAGTTCAACCCATGTGAAGTGAAACCAGACATGGTCAGTGTTAGCGGACCAGGAATCTCGTTTGCTTACTGCCATGAAAATGCTGACTTTGTGATCGACGGCCACGAAGCGGGTCCAGGTAATTGCTGTCAAGATTGTTTTACCTGTGTTTCTGTATATTTATAAATCACTTTGTATCAAAAGATTAGAATCAACTAAACTCAGCTTTAAGATGGTCAATTAATCTTATGACATTGTAGTATTTATGTATTAATTATGATTTGGGTTTGGATGGAATTAACATTTCCAATATCCAAAGTAACTCAATGTTGAAATACCCCGTATTTACAGAATTGCTCAAGGAATGATGTGTGATTAACTGTGGGCCTTTAGTTGGCTAATAGTGCCTTAAAGAAATGAGTGTATGGGTGTGAGACACGCTCTATTCATTCTAATTGTCCATTAGAATGGACAATTCTAACCAATTTAGCCAACTAAATTGTCCAGAGACAATGTAGCCAACTAAAGGCCCATAATTAAATGACTTAGTTTTTATGCACTAATATGCAAATTTAATTTGCATTTATTTCATCCAGACTGCAGTTAACATGTACAGATATTCTCAGCATATATAAGCCAGATGTGCAGTAATAAAAATACTTTGAATATTTTGCCGTAAAGTCGTTGCAAGTGCTTTGCTCCCAGACTTTATTCCCAGACCCATATGTGTATTTGCATATGGCATATTTCAGAATCAAAAAATCGAAATCATTTATTCGTTATGGCAGCAATGCATGCTGGATTCACACAATTACAATAAAATACAAATACAAATTAGACAATAACAAACATAAAATTATAGTTAAAGGTACACCAGGATTAACTATTAGCAACGTAAATTAGATACACGGTATGGATACACGAGTTCCAGAATCATTCAGGTCTACTTTTAAAAGGTTCGTATTTGTTGGCGCGACGCAGTTTAGTAACGAAGTCACGTTGTTCTGGTAATAAATAGTTGAAGACAGGACGAACTGCAGACAATATTCCATTTATAAAAATGTTGCATTAAATGTTTCGTGCGACTGCTGAGGGTGTGCAGCTCAGCCAGGAATAGTGATGTGTGGTAGTTCGTGTCACTGTAAATCATTCTCAATGCTTGTTTCTGCAGTAATTCCAACATATGCAGATTGGCCAGTTGTTAGGCTAGAATCCCTAACATATACAACATATATCTGCTTTTAGATATTCACTCTGCATCACCTGTATCTCTGTTAAAGATCATGCTTGTATTGCAGGTGTACATGACGTGAAGATGGTTGGTCTGAAGTGTGATGTTGATGTCATGTGCATTCCCCTTGAAGATGCTGAAGGCGTCTTTGGCTGTACATATGTGCCGGAAGTTGCTGGTAAACTTGCTTGCATATAGCATGAATGCTAGAGAAAAGTAGTATTGTAGTTGTACGCAAACTGACTTACTCAGATAGTGTCACTGTTTGAGGCCGTTTCTAGCCAAACCCAATGCATGCATTGCACGCAATGCAAGTTGCTTGCACATAATTTAACACATCACACACAAAAATGGTTGCGCATAATTTAACACAGTGCATGCAATGCACGCGTCCCAACCAAAATGTGTGTGTAAAATTTTTCGTAACACGTCCATCACACGCAGAGCAATCACCTGCGTTGCATATGATGAGTGCATTGTGTAAAGATTTTATGCAACCCACCCATCACACAAGCATCGCAACATTGCAAGCTGTTTGCTTGCATCACGCGCATCGTAAGCTTGTGTTAAATTATCCGCAAGCATTTTGCTTGCATTGCATGCGATACATGCGATTGCGTGTGATTCATGCATTGCATTTTTCTGGAAAGCATGCTTTTGTTGTAGCAGTAGGCCTACACTGGTAAATGTCGTGCATACGTCAGCTTTTTAGAGAGTGTGGGAGACTGTAAGTCATGTTATAAAGATGACGCGCTACAGGAAGCCCAACATTCAGTTTGGTGTTTTACTGTACAAATGTCAACAGACCAAAGCAGTAGTTTTGACGTTTTTAATAAAATTTTATTTTAAAATTATGAGCTTTCTGTGTAATTAGTTTTCATTTTTACTACTACTAGCGGACAACCTGGTTAAGCCAGTACCAGAAAGGTAAAGCCTGTCTGGATTTAAATGAGGCAGGAGATGCATGTTTTGGGATGCATCAGCATCAGCTGGACCATATGCAAACAGTATGCACCTCGCTGCAGACAGATAACCACACCAACACCTCATCAGTCAATTTTTACAGGCCAGATGCACTTCCTGATGCCCAGCCAACACTGTCACAGCACTGAGGGCATTTGAAGCACTGAAGGCATTTAGTTAGCATTTTTATAGTTTTTTATATATTTTTTGTTAATTAATTTGCCAGTCAGTTTTTACCATACATCATTCACAAAGGAACATTTGTCATTTGCAACATTACAGACATTCTTTGCTTGCGAATGAACAGACACTGACATTTAATGTCTTGTGCGTGGTCTGTTACAGAATGTCCAATTATGTTTACTGGCACGTGACTGCATTTTGACCAGTTATTGGAAGGCATTACAGTTGCTCATACAACAGTAACAGTTGAAATGGCGTGACTTGACTGCATTGGATTGTCACACACACACACACACACACCCGTTTAACGGCCCTTTGTCCGGGACTACCTGGGTGAGCCGGTACCAGAATGGTAAAACCAATCTGGATTTCACTGAAGCAAGAGACAGCGAGTGGCAGTGGTATCAACTGGGCCATATGCAAGTCTGCACCTCGCTCCAGACATAACCACGCCAGCACCCCACCACTCAGGTTTTTACAGGCCGGATGCTCTTCCTGCCGCCCAACCAACAGCGTCAAAGCACTGGAGGCACATCAAAGCACTGGAGGCACACATTGGATTGTCAGTTTTAAATAAATGTCACAGTGCAGACACTGAGTTTTTATTGTTAGGTGCCTACTTGCTAACTGTGCTGTGGAGTGGTCAACATGTGCCTGGATCACCATTTAAAGTCAACGTGATGAAAACGTCAGATGCATCAAAAGTTACTGTCTCTGGCGATGGGCTGAAGAATATTATTCTTGGTCGTGAAGGCAGTGTTCTCATTGATGCCAGAACAGCTGGACCAGGTCTTATAGTCATCACTTCTCTGTTAAACAGTTGTGACAGTAAATGTTTTGAAATTTTCTCTATTCTATGTAAACTTATATTTCATTGCAGCTTTTCAGTGCTGGTGTTTTTCTTGCCTTGGTATTTACTTGGAAAAGATTTTATCTGTGTAACGCTATGGCCCTGTGTCTCCATCTACTTGTCCATCATAAGTCAGAGTTCTAGCTTACCAAGACTAGATGGTTCTGGCACCGAGGTTTCCTACAACCTATCCTACACTGTATTTTAACAAAATTTGTGTATTTTCAGAAATAAGGGTACTTTTCTGAAACACACACACAGCCGTTTAACGGCCCTTTGTCCGGGACTACCCGGGTGAGCCAGTACCAGAAAAGTAAAACAAATCTGGATTTTACTCAAGCAAGAAATAGTAAGTGGCAGTGGCATCAGCTGGGCCGTATGCAAGTCTGCACTGCGCTCCAGACAACCATGCCAGCACCCCACCACTCAAGTTTTTTACAGGCCGGATGCCCTTCCTGCCGCCAAACCAACAGCGTCAAAGCACTGAAACTATATCCCAAACTCTGGACTTCACCACGGCATGGCAAGTGTTGTCAAGTTAGTTTGCCAGTCTGTCACACTGATTATAAGCCTTTGTGGGGCTGTATACACACTATGGGCATAACACGTGATGAAACGAAGCACGTCGCGTCTGTGGCAGCTGAGACTTGTATCAATAGAAATGAACTTGAAAATGAACTTGTGAAAGTCATTCAGGTCCATATCTTCTGTGCATGTTGTGTTTTTGACCTTTGACATTGTAGGAAGTCAGCTGCAGTTTATCGTTGTTGTTAATTGTTATTTGCAGGAGAGCTGGTGGCTCAGTGTGCCGGACCCAACCAGGCGGCCTTCAGTACATTAATTGACAGGCATGATGGAACATATGAGTTGATAATGAGGCCGCAGGAGCCAGGCTTACACAAGCTGACAATTACGTATGGCTCTGAGCCAGTTCCAGGTTTGTCATTCGTTCACAGCACATGTTTTGGTATTATTAGGCCGCAGTTGTGTGTGTGTCTGTTGGTCACAAGTTTGAGTCATGCAAAAATGGCTGAGCAGATCGAGATGCCATTTGGGATATGTGTACTCGTGGGGCCCAAGGACCATTATTACATGTGGCCCAGATCCCCCTCTGAAAGGGTCACTTTTGGGGAGAAATATTTGCACATGTACAGACTTGCCCGTAGTCGATATTCTCAACCTTATGTGCAAGAGTGCAGGAGCGATGCAGCCTTTGGGTACCAATACTGTAACATAGCTGTTACTGTTTGTTCTTCCACCTGCTTTTTGTGTACTGTTATACTTTCGTGGGCTAAAATAGTTTGGAGTGTGTAGTATCACCCATGAATCACCCATCATTGCTGTCTGACCCAAATGTAGTGACAGTATAAAGCATTGTTTCATGTTTTCTGTATCCCTTGACATCTTGTTCTTGTTCTTCAGTTATTTCTTTATTGGCACTTTAAGGAAATCGTGTTAGAAAACTGGGTTAAAACCATTTTGTATGGTAAATTATCTGTGGTGTTAGTTGACAGTCGTCAGAGAAAGTGCTTTTACTATTAACTGAAAGAAAGTGTTGAAGATAATTGTGTGATACTTCCGGTGTTGTTTGTGATAAACAGGCAGTCCATTCTGTACAAAGGTGACTGCGCCAGCAAATGCCAGTGCAGTAAGAGTGTCTGGTGACGGCATTAAGAGTGGGCTGCTGGCTACATATCAGAGTACATTCGTTGTGGATACACGCGGCGCCGGACCAGGTCAACTCACAGTTAAAGTGCGTGGACGAAGAGGTTAGCCTGCAAAGTGTTTTATGCCCGTAATATTTTTGACTGTCAAAACTCTCAGATAAAATTCCAATTGTATTTTTATCTTTCAGTTAAATGATCGAGTTCATCTGGTGCTGTTTTAACTAAGTCCTAGCTTACGTTAATACTACAGTAACTGCGTGTTCTGCTGAGAAGTTTGTGCTTATTTTACCAGTGCAACATTCATCTTAAAAAACTTTTTTACTTACTTACGCCATGAGTCATTGTCTAATGTCAAATGGAGGGAAATACCGTGCAGATGTAATTTATTTTGTGAAACTGATTATTAAGCCTATTACATGTTTTTGTTTTCAGTCACTGAAAACAAATAGTGTTTCACCAAACAAGGCAATGGTGCATTGCAGGAATGCTCCCGACCCCAACACCCATTGCACGGAGGACTCGTTTAGTCTCGGCGCCCGCTGGCGTCTAGCACACAGCAGGCACATGACGATGTAATGATGTCACTCTCTGCAATGATATCGATATGCTTCCTTGTGGCCCACTATGTGCAAATCTGACATTTCATGATAGGCCTATATCACAACGCTGCCAGAGGAGGACCGAGCCACAGCTGTAGGTAGCATGCACATTGATGAAGACTGGACATTTAGAGCCTTTTTCCTGGATATGCTCGTGGACAGACTCACAAATAAACATACAGACACGCTCAACACAGTACTCTGCTCCCAGTATTACCGGGAGCGAAGTAATAAATTTCAGTTCAGTGTGTTTACGTTGTGCCTTCAGTGCTTTGACGCTGTTGGTTGGGCGGCAGGAAGGGCATCCGGCCTGTAAAAAAACATAAGAGTGGTGGGCTGCTGGTGTGGTTGTCTGTCTGGAGCGAGGTGCAGACTTGCA
>Ga0126325_10000143_pt1 | contig 20590 bp, 17 predicted proteins | sample InaspJWI14metaG_FD_94487 | JGI IMG/M metagenome (GOLD analysis project Ga0126325, IMG submission 94487) | Marine gutless worms symbiont microbial communities from Oahu, Hawaii - Inanidrilus sp. 1 OAHU.JWI-14 metaG | ecosystem: Host-associated > Annelida > Digestive system > Unclassified...
ATTATCCTGGTTCATGGGTGGTGTATCCTTTCCTTTTTAGTGTGGCCGGTTGACTGCTGCTAACAATCTACCGGTGGATACACCGCCTTTTCCTTTAAACACAACTTTTAAATATAACTCAACTCGAGGAGCGAAGCCCTAAGCCTGAAGAGTGAAATCGGACGTGTTTCAGCGTAGCTCTAGCGAAGAAGGACCTGTCCGGCGAAATCTCGACGTAGACGGAAGCTTCAGTTAAGCCTTGCGCCTCCGCGGTGAGGGAATTAGTAAATTACCAAATGCGTTTGATTTCGTATGCCGAAAGACGGCCATCACGGCTCAACAGGAGCAGATCTTCGACCATGGCCTGCGCGATTAACATCCGGTCAAAAGGATCCCGGTGATGAAAAGGCAGCTTCGTCAATTCGGCACAGTGAGGCATTTCGATAGAAAGCCACTGGATGGCATTGACCTTCAATTCATCTTGAATCGTTTCAAGCCACCCGCTTTTCAGGGAAAGCTTTCCCAAGTTCTTTTTTATACAGATCTCCCACAAACTGGCCGCGCTGAAAAACAACTTGCTTGCCGGATCTAAAAAGGTTCTTCGGGCAATTTCACTGAGCCGGTCGTCACCGGTAATCAACCAAAGAAAAGCATGGGTGTCCAGCAGCACCTTCATTCCATGTAATCCTTGAAATCATCGAGGGGCTCATCGAAGTCATCGGCCATGGACAAGATCAATCCCCTGGCGTTGCCTATTATTCTATGGCTTCTGGCATCCGGCAATACCTCCAGTCGGACAACGGGCTTGTTTCCCCGGGCAATGATAACCTGCTTTCCGTTAAGCGCAGCCTGGATCAATTTAGATAGCTGAGTTTTGGCCTCATGAATATTTACCTGAAGCGTCTCCATAATCACCTCTTGTATAGTGAACCGGCTCTTGATTAGCTAATATAGTTAGCCAATTTTATTTTGTCAATGAAAATTGTACACCCTTGCGTCGCTATTTTCTTTATGAACGCAAGCTACTTCCCCAAACTCATACGGTGTGGATCGGAGATTCTGACAACTTTCTTTGAAATCACTACATCAGATTCCAAAGCGATGCTGGAGGTGCAGGTGGTCGCGTGCATCGATAATAATCCGGTGACCCGCCTGCCGCACCTGTCTTCACCATGAATGTATTACGAATTTCTTGAAGTGACAAATGACATCAAGCCTTGTCATAGAATCTCAATGGCGATGGTGGCGTGCTGTCAGCGCATTTGTCATCAGTTCGTGTCGATCCTGTAATTTTCTTTCGCCCTTTGAACACTGAAGAGACCAGCACGATTGATATCTCGGTGGATTCATCAATCCGTTCTTGCTGGTAGGGATTTATGCTTTATATTGGAAATTAGACAAATACTACTCGATTACTATGGATTCAAGGAGATGACACCATGCATCTGAAAAAAATAGTTGTTTTTGGCACATTGCTTTTCTTGTTGGTGAACTCGGCAACGGCTCAGAACAGTTCACGATTACATAAAATTTTGCAATCCGGCGAACTGCGGGTGGGCACAACCGGTGACTGGAACCCGATGACGATGCGCGATCCCGGCACCAACAGTTACAAGGGATTTGACATTGATGTGGTCACTGAACTGGCAAAGGATATGGGCGTGCAACTCAAATTCGTACCCACAGAATGGAAAACGCTGATCAACGGGATTGTGGCCGACAAATATGACATGAGCACGAGCGCCTCCATCACCTCCCAGCGAATTCGGACGGTTGGCTTTACCAAATCATATTATCAAATCAGCACGGTTCCAATGACGCTCAAAAAGAATCTCGGGCAATTTCAGGATTGGGAGGATATTGATAAGCCCTCGGTCACTGTGGCAGTCACGCTCGGAACTTCCCAGGAGCAACAGGTCAAAAAATTTTTTCCAATCGCCAAGATCCGCAGCATCGAAGCACCTGCCCGTGATTTCCATGAAGTGCTGGCCGGACGCGCCCAGATTTCCGTAACCAGCAATCTGGAAGCATCCAAACTGATTCAGGCCCATCCACAGCTTGCCGTGATCCCGGTTTCAAAGCCCAGAAGCCCGGCAGATTTGGCGTTTATCGTCGCACAGGGGGACCAGATCTGGCTGAATTTCCTCAACCACTGGATTACCATCAAACAGAATCGCGGATTCTTTGAAAAGCTCAAGGCGAAGTGGATGCCGACGAAATAACTAGCACGGATTTTCTTCAATTGGTTCATATCACAGAGCGTTCTGCGGACGTTGTCTTGTTAGGCCGCATGCAAAAGTGTAAGGATGGCATGATGGACAACTGGGTCTGAAGAACGGAAAAAGGAAACTTATTGACGATGCGCAGAGTTCAGTGGAAATTGATCCTGGCGGCACTTCTCCTTGCCGCCTTGATGGTTGGCGGCTGCAAGGGGGTCGAATACAACTGGGGTTGGTACGAGATTCTGCCTTCAACGGAGAAGGGTGCGAGCAATCTCAAATTCATGTTCGGCGGTATCTGGCTGACGGTAGCCCTGTCTTCGGTCTCAATATTCTTCTCGGTGCTATTGGGACTGTTTATTTCGTTGCCGGGTTTGTCGAACAATTACTACATACGGGGATTTAACCGAATTTACGTTGAAACCTTTCGTTCGATCCCGGTGCTGGTTCTGATTTTGTGGGTGTATTACGGTCTGCCAGTGGTACTAGGATTGTCGCTGAGCCCCTTTACCGCCGGCATCGTGGCGCTGGCCTTGAGCGATAGTGCGTTTGAGGCCGAGATATTCCGGGCCGGCATTCAGTCCATCGAACGCGGGCAGACTGAAGCTGCTGATGCCCTGGGATTCAGTTATACTCAAAAAATGTGGCATATTATTTTACCCCAGGCCATTCGCCGGATTCTTCCGCCGCTTGGCAATCAGTTTGTCTACATGTTGAAAATGTCTTCTTTGCTTTCAATCATCGGATTACAGGAGCTGACCCGCAAGGCCAATGAGCTGACCGTAACCGTTTACCGGCCGCTTGAAATCTATACCGTTCTGGTTTTAGAGTATTTGGTTCTCATCCTGATTGTTTCATGGATCGTACGCCGATTGGAAATTCGCTTGGGCGCTAATGTTCAGGCGGCACACCGCTAATTTTTCGATTTCATCCACTTCAGATGCGACCTGTGCCGGTTTAAATGTGGTAATTTGGATTCTACGAAAGCAATTTCTTATGTTTCGTCTCTAAGACTGCTGCCATTTGTTTGGTTTCATCTGTGCTCAAGAGAAGCTGTTTGGGGGCGTGGCTCTCATCGATAGCTTCTTCAGAGTTCTCTGCCGCCTGGCGGTTGCTCCGATAATTTAAAATATCAATGTAATCTGCAATGCTGTTTGTCAGCTGACGGTTCACAGATTCAATCCGTTTTCTACATTCACTGTTGGCCGAAAGCGCACGTCGAATTACAGTCAAAGCAGTGCCGATGGCGGTGAACATGGCGGTGTGTTTTTCGGAAGTCTTAACGATGGATGTCAATATGCGGCTGAAATTTTGGGCTGCTTTTTCATTTTTCTTCAGTTCGGTGATCATATCGCGGTGCATGCTTTCTATGGCGGCCAATACCTGTCTGGATTCTTTTAAGAACTTGTCGATACCCCTGGTGGCATTTCTGAGCTTGATTAAAAGAGCATCGAGCTCCTGGACCCTGAATTGAAGGTCATGGTCACCCTCAACCATCAATGATGCCATGCCCGCCACCAGCGGCAGCACGTCATTGAACAGGATCGATTGCTGCATCTCCGATTTGATGGTTTCGATCGAATCCATGAAGGCACCGATCCGGTCGATGTTATCCCCGAATTCTCTGCTTTGGGATTGAGTTTTCGCCAATCCCTGAAACACTTCCTCCGCCATAATCCGGTTTGCACGGGCAGCGGTGTCGACAATTTGCTGATATGACTCTGACATGCGTTTCAGACGAACATCGGCGTCCTCGATGTCTTGGGTGCAATTCGTCAAGGCAAGACCTTCGGCTTGAATAAGCTCCTGATTGTCCCTGACAACCTCAACCACTCCGTCGATGTTTTTGCGTTGATTGTCGAGGGAAACGGTTTTATCCAATCGATAGGGCCCGAAGAAGCCGAACCGATGGGTCAGAATATGATCGAGATTCTCGATATACCCCCTAATATGGGATTCCGTTGAACTGATCGTCCGGTATCGGTTTCTGCTTTCCCTGGTATACCCGCCGATGTGCGACACTGCCGAGCCGATTTGCTGAAGGGCCTCTTCCTGCTGCCGTGAAAAGGCGACAATATCTTTTGACAGGGCCATCATCTGATCAGAGGCAGACCTGAAATCTGTCATTGCGGTGTCGAAGGCAGTGAAGAGATCGGCGGACCGGGTGATGGCCTGGTTGACGCCGGCGATGATGTCGACCACCTCTTTGATGCGCTCACGGGTAATGTTGGAAGCCTTTCTCGCCTCTTCCGCCACTGCGGCGAAAATCTTGCCGCTGCTCGCCGTGCGCGTGGCATTGATGATGGCGTTCAATGAGGACATGTTGGTGAGAAACCCCAATTCATCCAGTGTGGCTTGAATGCCGGCCAGGCGCTCCATCAGTTCTTCCATCCAACCGGTTCTTTCCCGCATGCTGGCTACCAGCTGGGTCATGCCGCTGATGCTTTCGCTCCATTCGATTTCAACCCCCTGAGTTTGTGAGATATTCTCTCGCATGGTGGTAGACGCCATGTGCAATTGATTGGCGGCATCCCGCACCGATTCGTTCTGTTCTTCAGAATTTTCATAACCGTCTCGAGTCGCCGACAGGGTACTCGAAAAAAATGCCATAATGTGACCAGCCAGCGCCATTGCACCCAGAACGGCTCTCTTCCGTTGTAAGTATTCCGGAAACTCTACGATCATTCGATGGCAGGCAATCCATTTGCTCTTGTTTTCTTGAAGCATCGACATTTTAAAAATCGACATACCTTATCCTTTAGTAATCATCCGACAAATTAATAATTTTAAGGCTTTTTGAAATTCGCATCAAGTATAATTCGGCACTATCTCAAAAACGATGGATAATAACAAAGACCCTCAAATCCGGCGCCGGGCAAACCGGTAAGCTATGCCCAATTTTGCCCTAAATCATATCACCTGCGTGAAAAATCAATGTTGACCCTCACGGCCGCTTTCTTTATTTGGATGTTAGCCGTCTAGGTTTATTTGAGTTTCCATATGTTATGCTGTGGCCGAATCCAATACACAACTCACATTTTCCCTTCGTTTGCTCCTGTAAAGCGAGTTCTTATCATTTCAAGTTTTTAAAAGAAAAACCGATATCATAATCGAATGCCATGGTGTAATGTAAATATGAAATTTTGGAATGACTGGTTTGGCGGATTGAGACCTGCTCTTTAGAGATAATAGGGAATATGAAATAAAATCTGACCGTCATCCGCTCTAATCACCCAATTCTCCATCATTCCTCAATTCCATTATTTTACTGGTTATTCAACATGAAGTTCGGGCTCTCACGGGGTGAAGTTAGCGATAGACGCTCTGGCCAGAAGTCTTCACATTATAATTGTAAATGGACCAACAGGGAAAATCCTATGAAAAAAGCCATTATTGTCTTTGTCGTGTTATGCCTGGTGGTGGCAGCCGGTGCATATTTTGTTCTTTATCAGCCTTTTGCTAAAAAGCTTGCTGCGGAACAAATGCTGCCGACCGAAACACTGGCAACGATTCGAGTTGAGCATTTAAAGCAAAGCATCGATAAATTTCGCTCCAGCCGACTTGGGACTGCTGTTGCCGGCATTGATATTCGATATGTGTTGACGACACTTGAAGCGCCGGCAGCCTCCATTCAAGAAACTGAAGAGTTTATTGTGCATTTCAAAGACACTCTCGACAGTTCCTGGTTCGATGCTTTATTCGGGCAACAGGTGACGCTGGCGCTTCTGCCTACAACAATTCATAATTTCAATAACCCATCGCCCGAAGAATTATCTCAGGCACTGGTCATTGTCCTACGTCCGAAACGTCCTGCCAAACTCCTGGACTGGTTGAAACAAATGATTACCAGAGATATCGAAATAACCTCAGAAAACTACAGCTCGTGGGAAATTAATTCTTTCGAAGTGGAAGCGGGTCTTAAGGTGCACTATACAATGACAGACGGACTCGTTGTACTGGCATTGCATCGCCGGCCGGTTGTGCGATGTCTCGACACTTTAAAACAGCCTGCTGCCTCGCTTGCTCAAAATCCCGATTATCGGGCTGTTGAACGTGAATTCAAGGATAAATCGGATCTGAAAGTTTATTGTTTCCTCAACCTTCAGGAAGTGTATCGCCTGGGATCGGAGATTGTTTCAAAAAATATTGATGATCGTCCGGAATATAAATTGATCGAAGAGCAAATTTCTCAGATGGGCGGATTCTATGCTGCGGGCTATGCGGCCTATGATGACGGGAGCACATTGCTTCAGAAGAAGATGGTGTTTATGGTTGACCGGGACGTGCTGGAACCGAAATTTGCACGGGCATTGGATATTCAACCGGAAACAGGTGCGATGCTCACTATGTTGCCAGAGAGTACCCTCGGATTTACCTGGCAAAATACACTTGATCTGAAACATTACTACGACAGTTTGATAGAATCAGAAGATCTAAAGCCTGAAGACCTTGCATCCGTTAACGCCGTCGTGCAGGGGAATTTTGGTGTTTCGGTAGAGGATCTGGTAAACTCTTTCGGCCCCCAATGGGGACTGGCTTTGCAAAGTATTAAAACCGGTGGTTTTTTTCCGATCCCGGAGCTCGGTATATTCATTCAGAGTTCGCATCCCGATCTTGCGGAACAGATTATACGACAAGCTGCCGGAAAAAGCGATATGCTGATTTTAACGGAAAACTATGGATCACATGAGATATCTTATTTGCAACTGCCTTTCGGCAGTGACTTAAGCCCTGGTTATACTTACATCAATGGCTATTGCATTCTGGCAGTTAACACGAATATAATTAAAGCCTACATAGATACGATCAACAGCGGCCATAATATTACCAAAAGCGATTCTTTCAAAGCGGTCGATAAAGGCCTGACCGCTGAAAATAACCAATTGGCCTACATTAAGTTCGACCGGTTTATGGACACGGTTCCTGAAATTATGCGATGGGGCAGTTCAATAGCGTCAATGGCGAATCCCGATAAGGCCGGTCAAATTGCGCCTGTTGCAGAACAGGTGGTTAATCCGTTGGTGGACGGTCTGAAAATGTTTAAAACCGTCGGATTGCGATCATTTATCGCGGAGACCAAAATCGAAAGCCAGATTTATACCGAAGTTGACAATGTGAAATCTAACTAGGCCCTTAGAAGCGCCGTATCGACCACTTTGCTGTCGATGTATATTGGTTCAGGAGAGATGTTTCTTAAAAAACGACATTGTACGTTCCCAGGCGATTTTTGCCTGCTCTTCATTATAACGGGGTGTTGAATTGTTATGGAAGCCGTGACGGGTACCTTCATAGGTATACATAACAAATTCTTTCTTGTTCTCTTCCAAAGCTTTTCCGTATTCCTCGCGTGAAGCGTTTACACGAGGGTCATTCTCAGCATACTGAATCATAAGTGGGGCCTGAATTTTAGGTACATCTTCAGTTGCTGCGGCTCGACCATAAAACGGAACACCGGCATTCAGGTCTTTTCCCATACGCACTGCGAGATTATTGACAACACCACCGCCATAGCAGAAACCTGTTGCTCCCAGCTTGCCGTTGGACAACTCATGGCCTTTCAAGAATCTTGCACTGTTCAACATATCCGTGAAAAGTTTGTCTCTATCCAAAGACTTTTGCATGACTTTTCCATCGTCATCGTTTCCGGGATAGCCACCGATGGGAGAGAGTCCATCAGGTGCAAGTGCGAGAAAACCTTCGACAGCGGCACGACGGGCTACATCTTCGATATAGGGATTTAAGCCTCTATTTTCATGAACAATCAGCACAGCCGGAAAAGGCCCATCACCGGCAGGTTTTACCAGATACCCGCGCATCTTGCCGGATGTACCACCTGGAGAGTTATACTCAACATAACGGGCCTTGATCCGTTTGTCCGTAAAGGAAATTGTTTGAGCTTCAGCATAGCGTGGCAGCAGAGCTTCCGCCATTGCAAGAGCTGACCCGCCAACGACAGCTAGTGCCGAGGCTTTATTCAGGAAATCACGCCTGGTCATCTGGGTGTGGCAGTATTCATCGTATAAGTCATATACCTTGGGATCGATAGTGTCCTTTGTCATAATGGCCTCCTGATACATATTTAATTGAAGTATTTTGACAGCAGTTCTCAATATACGCTGGGATGATCACCTCGGGGCGGAACGGCCCAACGACAATTTAACAGTTCATCAAGATCCTAATATAATATCAAATAAAGTTAGGTTGACAGATGAAATTGTCAAGGAGATAAACGATCCTCATATGGCATAGCCGATACGCAAAATTACTTTGGAAAAGATCTGCTGCAACACCACAATGACAGGTTCAAAACCAGCTCTGAGAACGGTTACACGACGAAGTGCCCATTCTAATGAGTCGTGCCAAACCTTGACGTGAGGGATACAATGTTTACTTTTTTTTAAAAAAATTCGTTATTTCAATATATTAAACCATATGTCCTTTTTTCAGAAAAAACCGCTGGACCATGGCTGTTTCTCTCCCTTATCCATGATGTGGGAAGATATATCCGAATGGCCCTGTGCCATTGTTCCGCTACAGGTCGGCGTATTGCAGTTTCCAATACCATTCGCCCGCCGCTGCTATAAATTGGGGAAATCCTTGCGTAAAGCCATAGAAAGCTATGAGGAGGAGATTTCAGTCGCTGTGGTTGCGACAGACGGGGTGTCTCACCAGGTACATGGCGAAAGATGCGAATTTAACAATACCGAATGGGATATGAAATTCTTTGATTTGATCGAGAATGATCCCGTTAAATTAACGGATATGACCATTGCCGAATATGCAACGTTGAGTGGCATGGAAGGCTCTGAAATCATTATGTGGCTGGTGATGCAGGGTACGTTATCCGCCTCGGTCCGAATGACCCATAAATCGTATTATTTACCATCCATGACCGGTATTGCAACGGCGATTTTTGAACACCGGGCGGAACCTTTCACCCAGAGAGAAAAACAGAATCACCTGAATCACATGAATCATCAACTGAAAGGCGCGGAAAAACTGGAGGGTACTTACCCGTATACCCTGGAGCACAGACACAAGGGATTTCGAATCAACAAATTTTTTTTGCATCGGTTGACCGTACCGGAGCTTCGCAAGCGATTTCTTGAAGATGAAGAATCATTGTTCGCCGAGAGTGATTTGACAGAGGAGGAGTGCGATTTGATTCGCAGGCGGGATTGGCGAGCAATGATTCATTACGGTACCACTTTTTTTGTCCTGAAAAAACTAGGAGCCGTGGTGGGTGTTTCAAATCCACATATATATGCTGCCATGCGCGGCGAGACACTGGAGGATTTTCAGAAAACCAGCTATGTTAATGTTCAGTATTCCGTTGCCGGTGGGGAAAAGACAAAATAGCTGACGAACAAAGAAGATAGCTAAATCTACTCATAAAAAGCGAGTTCTTATCTGTTGTCGATGTATGGACGGTGCAATTGATGACACTTGTGATCGATACACGATGCTGGATACTGGATACTTGATAACCTATAATGAACACATGGCCAACCGACTTATCGGGGAACTATAATCAAACATTGAGGATCTGGACGAAATCGGGATTCAGTGCCTTACTTCCCTGCCGGGGAGATTTCTTCTTTAAGTCTCTTATTTCTTTTTTCCTCGGCTTTGATGTTTATTAAATTACCGCTGAACATCACCGCTCCTCCAACCAGCACGAGCCAGTCTAATGGTTCGTGATATATTAAAGCGCCAATCCCTGCAATCAAAGGCAAGCGCAAGAAATCCAGCGGCACCACGAAAATTGCATCCGCTATTGCCAAAGCCCTTGCCATGCAATAGTGTCCGCTCAGGGCGGTTACACCGACAGCGATAATCCACGGAAACATCACAGCCGACGGTATGTTCCAGTCAGGGATTGAGGTTACAAAGCCAAGGGGCAGCTGCATGAGGGTCATGTAGAAAAGAATCGTCAGTGGCGTATCAACCTGCGCCAGCCTTCTGGTCAGTGTGTGCGACAGGGCATACCCCAACGCACCCCCCAACACTGCCAGCGAGGCAGGATTTACAACAGCGAGGCCCGGGCGTAAAATTATAATCACACCCATAATACCGAAAACAATGGCTGTACTTCGCCCACGGGTAATCCGCTCACCGAGCAGCACGGTGGCTAACAATGCGGTCCAAACCGGCACGGTAAATTCCAGGGCGAACACTTCGGCCAACGGGATAAAGGCAATGCCGTAGAACCAGCCGAATTGCCCGCCGAAATGGGCGATATTGCGCACCGCATGAATTTTAAAGTGTTTGGTAAATATCTGTTGCCAGTTACTACGCCACAATAAAAAGCCGATGATCAGCAGGCCGACGAAACTACGGAAAAACAGAATCTGAAAGGTGGTCAATTGGCCTGACAACTGCCGGCCGCCTATGGCCATGGCCATAAAAGAAACCAGTGTCCCTGACATCCACAAAGCAGCAATGATTGCATGACTTTGCCCATTTTTTCTTCGAATATTATTCCCCATCTGTTTCAATAAGCAAATTCTTATCAATAACTGGTTGGTACCTGTGGCGCCGGCTTACCTTCTAAACAGTCAGAAACAAGGCGCCCAAGAAAGAATGCAAACGGCACGATATCCTGTTCCACGCTCGCAATTTCCAATGCATCCATATAGTCGTCTCGCTTTTCCAATGGAACAACTGTCCAGGGGTATCCGCCTCCAGCGAGCATCACGTTCATAAGAAATCTCCCCATACGGCCGTTGCCATCCATGTAAGGATGGATATAGACGAACACGAAGTGCCCCAAAACAACACGCACCGATGGTTCGGGCTCATCCCTCAGCAAATCAAAGAATGCCGACAAGCAGTCCCGCACCGCTTCATGGCGCGGCGGCACATGCATTGAGCGACGAATATATACCTGGTCGTTACGATAGCCAGCGAGGTCCGCTGTCCGCAGTAAACCGGCTTTTACGCTCGGCCCAAACATCTCACGATACCAGTCACCGTGATCATCATCGCCAACTGTTCCGGGATAATCGCCCTCTAGTACCTTGCGTACGCTTTGGCGGACCACCTGATAGGCTTGCCAGTATCCGCGTGCGGCTAAGGCATTGCTGTGTTCGCGGTCATCCTCGATTTCTTCCAGATTCCACTCACCACTGCAGACCCGTTCAACCAGCCCAGGGCTGACCCGGTAGCCTTCAATGGACAATGAGTGATAAGCGTCCGTAACGTAAAGGTCATCGGCTGCCTTTAGATAGGCAGCGATGTCGGGAGGCTGGCCAGGGGTTTCTGGAAATTGTTTGAGGATTGGTTCTCGCATCTGTTGCCACATTAGGCGAATACGGTTGACGTACCGCGATTGTTCGCGTGCCGACAGGATCAGATTCACTGTGTCTTCGAATGGATCTTTTTCACGAATATCGTAGTCTGCGGTTTGCATTGCTTTGACAATATCGTTGGCAATACGGTCACGTCCAATATTTCGGAACGCCCCTGCGAGACGGCCGGCAACTGAGGTGCGTCCACCTTCAAGGAGCAATACAAGCACATCAGAGGCATTGCGTACCATGGCCAGTGCCGTGCGTGCATCAGTCGCGTTCTGTCGAAAGAATCCAGGACCGCAGCTCACCAGGCCAGCAGGCACAGAGAACAGACGCATGCCGTCCTTCTCTGTAATTTGTCCGGCCTCGGGCAGGGCCGCGCGCGTATCGAATAATGACGTATCATGGGGTAGCGTTGTGATCTTATTGCGAGCCTTCGGTGAGCGTACGAGCAATTGGCGTGGGACGGTCATGTTCCCGACATGCAGCAATAGTGATTATTCAGGAGAGAGGCTCCAATTCGTCCCAAAACGCTCCTTCAAATAGGCTGCGCAAAAACGCCAAAAAGATGCGTACCATACCGTGCTCGCTCCCGTGGCCTCTTCCGGGCGGGCAGGGATGTACCAACCCTTCATGACCTCTTGCAAAAAGCCATTTTTGACCAAGCGTTCTCGATGCGTCCGGGTCAGATCACCTGAACGCACGGCGATAACGCCACGCTCTTGCAGTAACCTCAGGGCCTGAAGGGATTCGGTCAGTTTTTCATGGGGGCTCGCCATAGCTCGCGTGCTTTCGTTAGCTTATTACGTCGTACAATTATTAGCTTTTTATGCAGTGCAATATTTAGCTTATTTGTTTGTATCAATTTTAGCTTATTCTGTCGAACTCTTTTTAGATAATTCTGTCATGTTATTATTAGCTTTTTATGCGTACCCGGCCAAGAAACCGCCACCGATCCCGATATCCCCAATCTTGCTCGTTCTGACACCTCAGGACTTCCCGATAGGGCTCCATGGCTTCATCAAGCCTGCCTCCTCGCCTGATTCCCTCAAATCTTACGCTGCGAAGCCGGATGCGTAACACGGAGTGGTTTAAATGAAAATTTTCGCGGCAAGCGCAAAAACACGGATGGATGGTCAGGTGTCTTGTATCTTGGGGCAAGAAGTGATCTCAAAGGTATTTGAAAAAACTGAGTCCACCTTATCCAATAGATTGGAGCCTGTCCCCAATCAACGGCTCTAATTCTTTGATGATGGGCGGATTAAAAAAATACCCAATGCCTCCAACTGTTTTCAGGTGGCATCCGGAATTTTGCGCTGGTGGGGATCAGTGTCAGCATGTCCGATTTCCTGGTCTAGTTGAGACTGCATGAAGGGATCGGTAAAGTGTTCCAGCTTATGTGCCGGCAGGTGAACGTCGGCGACACACGCACCAAATTGGTCGCAAAGATACGCTTCCCACAACCGGTGCGACCGGATAAGTCCCCGGCCTTCCTGCTCACCGGTTGATGTAAGGCTCAAACCTTCACCCTCCATAGATACTCGCCCTTTTCGTTTCAAATCCCATGTGGCGAGGTTGGCAGAGAATCCAAGCTTGAGGCCCTGGCGCAGGTCGTCAATTTTAACCGGTGCCGAGTCCGGTGTGGCCAACTCTTTATAGCGGTATAAAAATCCAAGGATATCGTCTCTGGTAATTTTCAAAGCCAGCAACGCCTGGCTCAGCACGCGGCTTATCAATCCGTGACGGGGCGCGAAGAGAAAAACGAGCAGAAAAATAACACCTGCAGCAACGCCCATCATTCCCGCTGTGCTGGTATCGCGAAAGCCGAACCATCCCGGGATGGTGATGGCAAAAAGGTGACCGATAACCGCCGAAGCCAGGGCGATGATCAAGCTGATCACAATCATAACCGACAATCGATCAGTCAAAAGGTGCGCGCAGGCTGCCGGCACAATCAGCATGGCGATTACCAGGATGCTGCCAACGCTTTCAAAAGCGGCCACGGTGGTTGCGGCTACAAAGGTCATGAGCACATAATGCATGACATTGGCATTGATTCCCATGGTCGTTGCCAGGGCTGGATCAAAGGTGGTAATTTTCAGCTCCTTGTAGAAGATGATCACAAAAAGACTGTTGAGAAGCAGCATTCCCGCGTTGGTCAACGCGGCAGCAGGAATTTCATAACCGAAGATGTCATAGGTGTCCAAAGGTGTAAGCTCGATAGCACCGTAAAGGACACATCCGGGATCCAGATCGACATGATCAGCGGCCTGCCGGATCAGGATTAATCCCAACGCGAACAGGGTGGTGAATACCACGCCCATGGTGGCGCCTTTGTCCAGGTTGCTCAGCTTTGAGATGCCCTGCACCATAAACGCCGTCAAAACCCCAATGGCGACAGCGCCGATCAACATGGGAAGGCTCTCACGGCTGCCGGTGATCAGAAAGGCAATGGCCAAGCCCGGCAAAACGGCATGACTGATCGCATCGCCCATCATGCTCATGCGGCGGAGGACCAGAAAATTACCCAACAGGGTGCAGGCCATCGCACTGAGCGCCCCGGTGATGACAATCCAACTGTCAAGAAAAGTCCATTCCATATTTGAATGTAATCCTGCGACTTTAACGCTAATTTTATCGAATCAACCCGCCACCTGCGCATCCACCAATTCATGCGGGCTGGGTGGCATTTTAACATCTTTTAAATCCGGCAGCATTTGCTCCAGTTTCTGAATCATTGTAAGATCCAATACATGTTCGATGGCATCGGCACCCCAATCTACCTGACTGGGGGCAATATCGGCGTGAGTAACCAGGTAAGCCTCCCACAGCCGGTGCTTGCGTACGACTCGATAGGCGTTTTCCAATCCCTTTGGGGTTAGAGAGAATCGGTTGTCACCTTTTTCGTTCATCATCCCCGCAACGATTGCCGATTTTATCGTTTTTCGCAACAGACCCGGCGACCAGGCCCGAGCGGCCAAAAGATCTTCAAAGTTAACACCTTCTTCAATTTCGATTAAGCCTTTGGCATCCGGGTCGGATTCGCGACGAAGTTCGTACAGTTCATACATTTCGCGCATAAGGTTTTCATTGGCCACTTTTCTTGTCAGGTGACGACGTTCGATCAGTTGGCGAAGCAAGCCGCTAGCCGAGCCGAATGTGAGGCTAAATATGAAGATAAGCGCTGCCATAATGACGATAATGGCGCCGGCTGGCAAATTGGCCATCAGCGCGCTGAAAGTTGAGCCGAGCAGACCGCTCAACGCACCGAAAAAACCGGCGAGGATTAACATATGGTCCAGACGATGGGTCCAAAATCTGGCCGCTGATGGTGGAATGATCAGCAGGGCCACCACCAGGATTAATCCCACTGCCTGAAGACCGATGACGGTGACAACCACTACCAGCGTCATCATTAAAAAGTCTAGCCGTACCACCGGCCATCCCTGGGTGGCGGCATAATGATAATCAAAACAGATTAAAGAGAATTCCTTGAATAGTAAAATACTGAAAATTGCGGCCCCCAGAGCCGTAGCCCCAATCAGCATGGCATCAAAAAACAGCATCGATGCGGTTTTGCCGTAAATAAACGATGAAAGGCCGGCTGCGGTGCCGGTTTCCATGCGGGAGGCGATTCCCATGAGGGCAATTCCAAAACCGAAATATACACTGAGAACAATGCCCAGCGCAGCATCATCTTTGATTCTGGAATAGCGCTGTATCAGAATAACCGAGGCGGTTCCCAACACGGAAAAAACTGCCGCACCGCTGATTAAAGCGATCAGGTTTTTGCCTTCACCGCCCAAATAGGTGACCAATATGAAGGTAAGGGCAATCCCTGGCAGCGTTGCATGACTGAGCGTATCGCTGAGCAAGGCCCGCTTTCGCAAAAGCAGAAAGGTACCCACCAAGCCGGCGGCAAGGCCCAGCAACGTCGTGCCGATGACCACCACCCGCGTGTTGTAATCCTGCATTGTAATCACCCGGATTATTTCCGCCCAGGAAGGCAGCTCCAGTGCGTGATCTCCCAGACTAGCGGCGCCAGCCGCTGCCGGTGTAAGTATGATAATCAGACCAACCAGTGCCGTGCCATAGCGCACGAACGGTATTGATTCAATCAGGCTTCCGAGAGATTTCATTGGCTTGAACCTTTTCTACCCGCAGGCAGCCGGGGATCTTTAGAATACGCGTATACCGCATCGGAAAGCAGCGTCAGTTTACCGCCATACGTCTTTTTTAAATTATCTTCGGTAAAGACTTCCTGGGTCGGACCATGAGCAACCACACGCATATTCAACAGGACCACATAATCGAAATAGCTGGGAACGGTCTGCAAATCATGGTGAACCACCAGGCACGTTTTACCGGCGTCTTTTAATTCTTTTAATAGCGCGACAATGGCTCGTTCTGTGGCGACATCCACACCGACAAACGGTTCATCCATCATATAAACACGCGCATCCTGGGCCAGTGCACGCGCTAGAAAAACCCGCTGTTGCTGTCCGCCCGACAGCTGGCTGATTTGTCGTTTGGCATAGGGTGCCATGCCGACTTTTTCCAGGGACTCCATGGCCTTTTGCTTGTGTCGACGACCGACCGGTACGATCCAGCCGATCTTTCGGTATAGTCCCATGGCAACCACGTCCAGTGCATTGACCGGAAAATCCCAGTCGACACTCTCACGCTGGGGCACATACCCGACCAGGTGGCGTTGGCTTTCATAAGACTTGCCATAGATCATCACATTACCGGATGCCCGGGGGACTAAATCAAGGGCTGCCTTGATCAAAGTGGTTTTACCGGCACCGTTTGGACCGACAACGGCGATGAGTTTTCCTTCCGGTACAGCGAGGTTAACGTCCCATAATACCGGCTTGCGATGATAAGCCACTGTCAGGTCATGAATCCAAAGTGGCGCAGAATCTTCGGGTACACCGCCCGGTTCACGATTCAGCGCAACTGGCTCACCGGGATTATCACTTGCTGCTGCTGTTGAACTTTCTAGTGAGGCCATCGCATGACTGCTCCTGGGTCTAAGTTAAGAAGTGATTGGTTATTGATTATCTGAGGGGTGGATAGATATTTAATCCATTCTTCAATTTCATCAGCCCCAAGAAAATAATAATATGATAGAGGAGCTCAAAATAGGTGCTCATCCTGTGATTCAATAGAAAATAATGAATCCGTGATGCGGCTATCAGTGACCCTTCGTGAGTTTACCGTTAAGCCCGGTCTTCGGAGCTTGGCCGCCCAGAGCCCGGGCGATGGTGGTCGCATTGTGGTCTATCATACCTATATAGGTGCCTTCGTAGCTTCCCGGTTTTCCCATTGCATCGGAAAATAACTCGCCGCCGATAATAACCTGATGGCCACGGGAATTGGCGCCTTCCAGCAGAGCTTTGACATTTTTATCCGATACGCTGGATTCTACAAAAACCGCTGGAATTTTGCGTCGCACCAGTTCATCAACGATGCGATTGATATCTTTCAAGCCGGCCTCTGATTCCGTAGATATCCCCTGAATTCCCATAACTTCGACACCGTAGGCACGCCCCATATAATTAAATGCATCATGGGCGGTAACCATAATTCGCTGGGTTTCGGGAATCGATCCGATAACCTTTCTAGCATAAGCATCAAGTTCTTCAAGCTTTGTCAGGTAGGTGGCTGAATTTTTCTTGTAATAGTCGGCATTGGCAGGATCAAATTCTGATAGAGCTCCAGCGACGACTTCAACGGCTTTCATCCAGCCCTGAACATCCATCCAAACGTGAGGATCGCTGTGATTGGTGCTGGCATCGTGAATCAGGTAGCTTTGCTTTAGAAGCTCTGTGACGGCATAAACCGGTCTTTTCCGCGATATTTTAACAAGAATGTCCGTCATCTGACCTTCCAGTAGAAGACCGGCATAAAAAATAATATTTGATTTGAGCAATACAGCCACATCGCTGCGGGTCGGATTGAACAGATGAGGATCCACACCGGTTCCGATGATGTTGGTGACTTTGGCTCTATCGCCTGCCACCTGCTTGACGATATCGGCGATCATTCCCACTGTAGTGCCGACTCTATAGGGATATTTGCCTTTGTATTCAGCATTGGCCATCGCCACAGAAACTGTAAAACCCAGACAAATTATGATCGCGAGGCCCAAATTAACCATAAATGAAAAAAAATTACTAAATTGTCCCTCTGAACTCCGGGCATTATTAATGACCTTGGACATAGGCTTGCTCCTTTTGAAGCGTAACTCCCGTTTCGATACTTTTATATTTTAGGCTCTTAGTTGTTGAATTTGTATACTTTATGATAAAACATTTCGCCAGGCACTAAGATGAATACTTACCGAAGATATCCTGTTGTGTCTTGGTGCCTTTGTGACAATTTTTTCTCCGTCTCAGGCGAACGCGCATTGGGAACAATTATAAGCATCCCCATTTCTATCTATGGTAAGTATCGAATTAATTCTGTCAATCCAATTATATTTTTTAGATGGTCAAATTAATAATTTTGGTTAGCCTAAAACTTAAAGAGAAATCACCGGTGTCACGCAGAAGGGGATTCAGAAATTGGATTAACCATTATGTCATCGGCAACATTAATTCCCAGGGTTCGAATAGGCGCTTGTCGCTGAGGACCCACGCGGATACTTATCGGTCCATCAAAAGGCGCTTTTTCAACGACGGTGACAATGGTCTCTAACCCGATTCCCAGTTTATCCAAATAGCGAAGTAATTCAGAATCAGTATGGCGTACACGCGCAATCCGAACTGTATCACCCACCGGCGTTGTAAGAAGGGTTCGATAATTTGCTGCTTTCATTTTGCCGCTCTTTTCAGGAATTGGATCGCCATGGGGATCATATTGGGGGTGGTTTAAATATTCGGCGATGGCATCCGTCAATCGATCAGAGATGTGGTGTTCGAGCTTTTCTGCTTCATCGTGGACTTCATCCCAGGAAAAACCCAGCACGCGATGGAGAAAAGTTTCGAGCAGACGATGTCTGCGGAGCACATTCAGTGCAGCTTTTTTCCCGCTGGATGTTAGAGCAACACCTTTGTGGAGTTCATGGGACACCAGCTTCGGTCGCATTTTGGATAGACGCTTAATCATATCGGTAACCGAGCCGGCGGTTACTCCCAGCACCTGGGCCAGGGCGGATGTCTTCACCCTTCTACCAGGTTGCTGGATTTCATAGATGGTTTTCAGATATTTTTCTACAGCTTCTGTCTGCATTTAAGAGAAGGTTCCTCATAATCGTGGGAAAAGAGATTCTTAATTACCATATGCCAAGCCTGGTTTTATATCAAATTTATGGATTTTGTTATTGCATAGTTGACTTTCGTCAAATGATAACTGTTTTTCTTATTATTGTTCTCCCTAGCCAAATACACCAATCCGTTGAAACTCCTGTATCTCGTGATCTGTGTAACCAAGTTCTTTTAAAATTTCATTATTATGTTCACCTAATTCGGGGGGAGAGTTTGCTCGAGAGCTCTCGTCACAATTTTGGATGCGAAGCGGCGTACCCAGCACTCTTAATGATCCGGTTCGCGGGTGCTCTGTCTCCAGAACCATTTTATTAACACCGAGCTGGGGATCGTCGGCGGCTTCTTCATAGCTGTTAATTCTTGCACACAATATCCCGAGAGGTTCCAGTTTCGAAATCCAATCCTCAGTTGTCATTTCTAAAAAGTGTTCTCCGAGAATTGCATTTAAATCGGCTCGATTCGATAGCTGTTTTTCAATCGTATCAAATCTGTCATCCTGCGACAGATCACCCAGTCCCATGGCCACTGACAAATCACGCAGGGCATTGTCTGAAAACACAGGCGAAATTTCTATGAAACCGTCCTTTGTTTTAAAAGACGGTTGAATGACACTTTCAATGATAGCAAGTGTTCCCTGTCTAGTTATTCTATCTCGATTTAACCACTCGGCCGACTTCCATGTATTTGCATGGAAGGCAACACTTAATAGATCGGTTGATACATATTGGCCTTCACCGGTTTTATTGCGCGCCAATAAAGCCAGCAGGATGCCCCATCCCATTATTAATCCAGCCGGGTAATCGACCGAGATTCCGGCCGGCACCGGTCGTTTATCCGGTCCTATCGGTTCGAACAACCCGGTGCTGGCACGCGCCATTAGATCATGTCCACCGCGGGCGCTATCGACATACGGACCTTCATCGCCCCAACCGCTTGAATAAACATATATTAATGCAGGGTTTAATGCTTTTAAGTTCTCATAGCTCAGGCCTAACTTATCCATGATCCCAGGGCGAAAATTATGAACCAAAACGTCGGCTGTTTTGACAAGTTTCAGCAATATTTCTTTAGCGACTTTATTTTTGACATTTACTGCCAGGCTGCGTTTGTTACGATATAAGCCTAAAAAAGGTAAGCTGACATCATTGATAAAAGGCCCCCAATTTCTACTCCAATCACCGGATCCCGGTCGTTCGACCTTTATGATATCCGCCCCGAAATCCCCCAACAATTGCGTGCACATGGGACCCTGAAATACATGACTAAAATCAAGTACTTTAATGCCTTCTAATATATTAAATCCTTTTTCCAATATACTCTCTCCTTAGTTTTCCGGTCCAAACCGGTTTCCTTTTTTCCGCGAAAGCGCGCGGGCCTTCGATGTAGTCTTCAGATAGCCGCAGCGCTTTGACTCTATCCAGTGTATCCATACGGTTTAAAGCCGTATCCTGGTCAAGATCCAAGGATGTCTTCGCAACTTGTTTGGCGGCTTGAACCGCCAGAGGTGAACATTGCAAAATCTCTTCAACCCATCTAGACACACCCTCCATTAAACCTTCTTTCGATGTAATCTCATTGACCAAACCGATACGGTAAGCCTCGTTAACATCAAAAATCCTTCCTGACAGGACTGTTCCCATCGCAAGATGGTAGGGCACCCTTCTAAGAATTTTTACGACACCACCTTCATCAGCCAGCAAGCCCCGCCTGGGCTCGGGAAAGCCGAACTTGGCATCTTCAGAGGCAATTATGATGTCACACTGCAACGCAAGTTCCAGGCCACCGCCAACTGCAAATCCATTAACTGCCGCTATGATCGGCTTCCAAC
>Ga0126325_10000150_pt1 | contig 19850 bp, 13 predicted proteins | sample InaspJWI14metaG_FD_94487 | JGI IMG/M metagenome (GOLD analysis project Ga0126325, IMG submission 94487) | Marine gutless worms symbiont microbial communities from Oahu, Hawaii - Inanidrilus sp. 1 OAHU.JWI-14 metaG | ecosystem: Host-associated > Annelida > Digestive system > Unclassified...
GCCGGAGAAAGCCCCACCAGCGCGCCCACGGCAGCAGTCACCAACGTTAATGATCCGGGTTCGGTCTCCATCGACAACTCCACTCCGGCCCAGGGCGATACACTGACTGCCAGTGTGACCGATGCCGATGGTGCCACAGGCGCCATTGCCCATCAATGGCACCGGGACGGTGTGGCCATCACCGGCGCCACCTCATCCACTTACACTACCGTGCAGGCCGACGTGGGAGCGGCCATTACGGTCACGGCCACCTATACCGATGATCTGGGGGCTGGAGAAACCGCAACCAGTACACCGACGGCAGCAGTGACCAACGTCAATGATCCGGGTTCGGTCTCCATCGACAATACTACCCCGGCCCAGGGTGATACCCTGACTGCCAGTGTGACCGATGCCGACGGTGCCACAGGCGCCATTGCCTATCAGTGGTACCGGGGCGGAGTGGCCATCGCCGGGGCCACGTCATCGACCTACACCACCGTGCAGGCAGATGTGGGAGCGGCCATCACGGTCACTGCAACCTACACCGATGATCTGGGTGCCGGAGAAGGCCCCACCAGTGCGCCCACGGCAGCGGCCACCAATGTCAATGATCCGGGTTCGGTTACCATCGACAACTCCACCCCGGCCCAGGGTGACACCCTGACCGCTAGCGTGACCGATATCGACGGTGCCACAGGTGCCATTGCCTATCAATGGTACCGGGGCGGTGTGGCCATTTCCGGTGCTACGTCATCCACATACACCACCGTGCAGGCAGATGTGGGGGCTGCGATTACGGTCACGGCCAGTTACACCGATGATCTGGGTGCTGGAGAAAGCCTGATCAGCACGCCGACGGCAGCGGTCACCAACGTCAATGATCCAGGTTCGGTCTCCATCGACAACACCACCCCGGCTCAGGGTGATACACTGACCGCCAGTGTGATCGATATCGACGGTGCCGCAGGTGTCATTGCCTATCAATGGTACCGGGGCGGGGTGGCCATTGCCGGCGCTACGTCATCCACCTACACCACTGTGCAGGCGGATGTGGGAGCGGCCATCACGGTCACGGCCACTTACACCGATGATCTGGGTGCCGCTGAAGGTTCCACCAGCGCGCCCACGGCAGCGGTCACCAACGTCAATGATCCGGGTTCGGTCTCCATTGACAACACCACCCCGGCCCAGGGCGATACACTGACCGCCAGTATGACCGATACCGACGGTGCAACAGGCGCAATTTCATATCAATGGTACCGGGGCGGCGTGGCCATCGCCGGTGCTACGTCATCCACCTATACCACGGTGCAGGCCGACGTGGGAGCGGCCATTACGGTCACGGCCACTTACACCGATGATCTGGGCGCTGCTGAAAGCCCCACCAGCACACCGACGGCAGCGGTCACCAACGTCAATGATCCGGGCTCGGTCACCATCGACAACACCACCCCGGCGCAGGGCGATACCCTGACCGCCAGTGTGACCGATCCCGACGGTGCCACCGGCGCCATTGCCTATCAATGGTATCGGGGCGGAGTGGCTATCGCCGGTGCCACCTCATCGACCTATACCACCGTGGTTGCGGACGTGGGCGCGCCTATCTCGGTCACGGTCACCTACACCGATAATCTGGGTACTGCTGAAGGCCACACCAGCGCGTCCACTGCTGCAGTCACCAACGTCAATGATCCGGGTTCGGTCACTATCGACAACACCACTCCGGCTCAGGGCGATACCCTGACCGCCAGTGTTACTGATGCAGACGGTGCCGCAGGCGCTATTGCCTATCAATGGTACCGGGACGGCGTGGCTATCGCCGGTGCCACCTCATCCACCTACACCACCGTGCAGGCCGACGTGGGTGCTGCGATTACGGTCACTGCCACTTACACCGATGATCTGGGTGCCGCTGAAAGCCCGACTTGCGCGCCCACGGCAGCGGTGACCAACGTCAATGATCCGGGTACGGTCACCATCAACAACACCACCCCGGCCCGGGGTGATATTCTGACTGCCAGTGTGATCGATGCCGACGGTGCCACCGGCGCCATTGCATATCAATGGCATCGGGGCGGCATGGCTATCGCCGGTGCCACCTCATCCACCTACACCACCGTGCAGACCGACGTAGGAACGGTGATCACGGTCACGGCCACCTATACCGATGATCTGGGTGCCGGTGAAAGTCTAACCAGTACACCTTCGGCAGTGGTGACCAACGTCGATGATCCGGGTACGGTCACTATCGACAACACAATCCCAGATGTTCCGGACGATTCCACGCCGCCGGAATCCGTTGAGGAATCGCCCGAACCTTCACCGACCACCGACCAAACCTATTCTTCCAGTGACGCGGCCACATCGGTCGCCAGCGAGAATAAACGTTATTTCAGCGCCGGCACCGTGGTATTCGTCCACAACAGCAGTGAGACGCCACCCAACCAAAACGTTTCGGTAACCAATTTCGAACAGGTTGAGTTCCACAGAAATGATAAAAATATGCCGAACAGCAACATACCAGCGTTCCATCAAACGCTCAAGTCTCTGCTCGAGGCCAAAGATCTTGGAGACCTGAAGATCGCTTTGGGGAACTTAAAAATAACCACTCTCTCCCCGCGGGACTATGAACTCGTTCGAAATTCTCTGGATACCATTAAGCAGGAAATCAGCAACGAAATTTTGTTAGGCAAGACTGTGTTGGGTTCCGCCATTGCAACCTCAATCGGTCTTTCGGCCGGATATGTCGTTTGGTTGCTCAAAGGAGGATCGCTCCTGGCTTCCGTGCTTTCTTCATTGCCTGCTTGGCAGCTTGCGGATCCCCTGGCTATCCTGGCGGGTAAAAAGGAAGATGAGGATGACGATGATGAATCCTTGGAAACCATCATAGATGATGGCTCAAGGCGTGATGAGGATAATGAAGGCAATGCTTCAAAGTCTGACAACTTCAATAAAGAGTCGAAAAAAAGATGAAAATATTTAGCCCTAAATCCCGTATCACGGTGGGATTGGTTGGGATCTCGACCAGCCTGGTTATGCTGGCCTTTTTCCTGAATATTATTCCCGATAGGAACAGTGCCGTTATGGAGGGTCGTGCTGCGCTGGCGGAATCAATCGCGGTGTACAGCACTGCGATTGTTAAGACGGCAAAAAGTCGACGTCTTCATGACGACTTCGCCCTTCTGGTTGAGAGGAACAAAAACCTGCTTTCCTTGGCACTGCGCCGTGAGAGCGGAGGCATTATCATCGCCACAGGCGATCATGCTGATCGATGGAATGACATGTCTGGTGAATATTCCCAGGATTAACAAGTCAGGGTCCCCATATTGGCCGGCAATGTAAAATGGGGGCAACTGGAGCTTCGTTTTCAACCGCTAAAAAGCGGTGGGTATCAGGATCTACTTAAAATGCCGATGATTCAAATGATTCTATTCATGGGGTTGGCAGGTTTTATCCTCTATTATTACTATCTCGGAAAAGTACTTCGCCAACTGGATCCTTCCCAGGCGATTCCCGGCAGAGTTCGGGCAGCACTGGATACAATGGCCGAGGGTCTTCTCATACTCGACCGCAAGGAGCAAATCGTTCTCGCCAATGAGGCATTTTCAGACATGACTCACAAATCGACCGATGGTCTGCTCGGCTACCGGGCCGGGGAACTGCCCTGGATGGACAAAGCCGGGAAAAAAATCGAGAAGTCACAACGGCCATGGGTTCAATCAATGCGACAAGGCAAAGTGCAAAAGGACTACATCCTCCGCCTGCAGCTGCCCAACGCTGAATTCCGAACATTCAAAATCAACTGTTCTCCTGTACTTGGAGATGGTGGCAAATATGCGGGTGTGCTCGTCAGCTTTGACGATATCACCGAACTCGAGGAAAAAGAGATCGAGCTTCTCAATTCCAAGTTGGAGGCTGAAGAAGCCAACCGGGCCAAAAGCTCCTTTCTTGCCAATATGAGTCACGAAATCCGCACACCAATGAACGCGATCCTGGGATTCACCGAACTCCTTAAAAGAGGGTATGTAAAAAACGAAAAAGAAAGTCTCAGGTATCTGAATACCATTCATTCCAGCGGCAAAAACCTCCTTGAACTCATTAATGATATCCTCGATCTCTCGAAGGTCGAGTCCGGTCGCCTTGAAGTAGAAACACGTAAGGTTGAGCCTTACGCCATCATCCATGAGGTTCTCCAGATGTTGACGGTCAAGGCAAATGAAACTGGAATAACGCTTGCTTTCAGAGCCGAGGGCAGGTTGCCCAAAAAAATTGAAACCGACCCGGTTCGCCTCCGTCAGATCGCCTTTAACTTGATCGGCAACGCCCTAAAATTCACCGAAGAAGGGAGTGTGACCGTTACCTGCAGTTTTAATGAATCGGCCACGGGTCCTTGCTTGCTTATCGACATCACCGACACGGGCATCGGCATGTCTGAGGACGCTCTAAAGAATATTTTCGATCCCTTTGTACAGGCAGACAGCACAGTGACGCGCCGATTCGGGGGAACGGGTCTTGGCCTTGCCATCAGTCGCAGGTTTGCGCAAGCACTGGGTGGTGACATTACGGTTAAAAGCAAAGTTGGGAAAGGCAGCACTTTCAGGGTTTCCCTAGCAACAGGAGACCTGGATGGCGTTGCCTTTCTGCAGCCGGAAGCGGTGAATAATATTCAGAAAAAAATCGATTCGGAGGTAAATTGTCGCTGGCAGTTTCCTCAGGCACAGGTTCTTGTCGTGGATGACGGCAAGGAAAACCGCGAACTCGTCAAATTATTGTTGGAAGATGCAGGGTTATCGGTTGATGAGGCGGAAAACGGCCAGCTGGGTGTTGACAAAGCCACAGCCGGCGGGTTTGACCTTATCCTCATGGACGTACAAATGCCTGTTATGGATGGCTTCACGGCAGTCCGTATTCTACGGGAGCAAGGAATTACGATTCCCGTTATCGCCCTGACAGCCAATGCCATGAAAGGGTTTGAGGCGCAATGCCTCGACGCCGGTTATTCCGGTTATCTGAGCAAACCGATTAACATTGACCAGTTCATGGAAAAAATGGCGCAAGTTCTTGGCGGTCAAAAGGTAAGCAGGGATGTGGTTTCAAATGAGGTTTCGGAGATTTCTCAGGATGCCGGGCATGAAGAAAAACCGGACGATGATTTAGGTCCGATTGTCTCCAAACTCCCTGCCAATATTGAAAAATTCAAGAAAATTATTGTACGTTTTGTCAAACGATTGGACGAGCAACTAGATGCTATGGATGAGGCCCAGGCCCGAGGGAACTTCGAAGATGTGGCTGCTCTTGCACATTGGTTGAAGGGCGCCGGCGGCACGGTCGGATTCGATGCATTGACTCGACCAGCGGCTCAGTTGGAAATCCATGCAAAAAAAGAGAATGCACCTGAAATAAAAGCCTCCGTTACAAATCTTCGGCAGCTGGCTGCGCGCATTGTCGTGCCGGAAGGCGAAATCACGGTGGCCTCAGCTTCAGATACAAAGCTTTCGAAAAAACCACTATTAACCAGATTACCATCGCCAAACCTGTCCACTGACAGTGTGGCAAAACCGGTTGTCTCACGTTTGGCGAACAACACCAGGCTACAGCCTATAATTCTAAACTTCGTCGAAAAGCTTGATGAAAAAGTAGCAAGAATGGAAGTTGCGCTTGAGAAGGAAGACATGACCGAATTAGCCAGCTTGGCCCATTGGCTTAAAGGGGCCGGCGGAAGTGTTGGTTATGACGATTTTACGAAACCCGCTGCAGATCTGGAATCTTGTGCCAAAGCCGACCATGTGGAAAAGGCGAACCAAACGTTAAAAGAGGTAAAATCACTTGTTACGGCCATCGTACCGCCCGTCATGGATACTCAAGGCACTGCCGGGAAAGAATCAGTCTAAAGCGGAGAACTGTAGTGCTGATATAGTCCAGGTTGAAGGTGCTGCCTGCGAATAAGATTAAAGGTTAATATTAATTTGCCGATATATAAGAGCAATTACATGGACTGCGGTGTACTATGACTTTAATTGATGGACAATACCAGGGTCTGATTGATGCCAAAATTATGATAGTGGACGACGAGCCGATTAACATCGATGTCGTTCAAGCGTTCCTCGAAGAGGAAAAATATCACAATTTTGTGACAGTCCAAGACTCGACGCAAGCCATGAAGCTGCTCGAAGAGACGCGCCCTGATCTCATGCTTCTAGATCTGATGATGCCTGATGTGTCGGGCTTTGATATTCTGTCTGCGGTGCGTGCCCACCAGAGATTCAAATATCTACCCGTCATTATTTTAACGGCATCGACCGACACGCAAAACAAATTGAAAGCGCTGGATCTTGGTGCTACAGACTTTCTGGCAAAGCCGCTGGACCAGAGTGAATTATGCCTGCGCGTGCGCCATACACTGGCCGCCAAGGCTTATCAGGATCAATTGACTTATTATGATGCCCTGACAAAGCTCCCCAACCGGAATCTGTTTCTGGAAGATCTTTCTTGGGCACTAAAAAAAGCTAAGGATAATAAGAAGCTGCTGGCATTGCTCAGTATAGAGATTGACAATTTCGATAGGATTAAAGACACGATAGGGCTCAGTGCGGGTGACGCAGTTATGCGTATGGTTACCCACCGAATTCAGAAAGTAATTAGAAAGTCTGATGCTCCTGTTGGCTTTGCTAGTGATGAAGTAACCAAAGTGTCCGTTTTCCATATGGACAGCGGCAGTTTTTCGCTGATCATCGACCGGCTTGATGCTGCTGAACATGCAGCGATGCTGGCAGATCACATCATCAAAACCCTTAGAACCCCTTTTCGTGTGGCCGGGGATGATATTTATGTAACGGCAAGTATCGGAATAGCAACCGGTCCATCTGAAAGTAAGAAATCTTCCGAATTGCTGCGCCTGGCATCGAGCGCCAAGGATTATGCCAAAAAACTGGGAGGGGACTCTTTTCAGTTTTCATCCAGCGCCATAAATGCAATTTATGAAAAGCGTCTGACCCTTGAATCTGCACTTCGAAAAGCGTTGGAAAAAAAGGAGTTTGCTTTACACTACCAGCCAAAAGTGGATATAAAAACGGGGATCGTTAAGGGAGTAGAGGCGCTTTTGCGTTGGAAAAGCAATAAAGTCTTCATTTCTCCAGATGAGTTCATACCCCTGGCCGAAGATACAGGGCTTATCATTCCCATCGGCGAATGGATCTTGAGTGAAGCCTGCAGGCGGTTAAATGTTTGGCACCAGTCAACTCGGATACCTATCAGCATGGCAGTAAATATATCTGCAAAGCAGTTTTCCGACCCCAATTTTCTGTCGATGCTAAAACGGATCATCGGCAGCAGTCAAGTAGATACCCGCTTTCTGACTCTCGAGGTAACCGAAAGCCTATTGCTCGGCAACATCGACGAAAAAATAAAACTTATGAAAAGCATTAAGGCTATGGGCCTGAAGCTGTCTATCGACGATTTCGGAACAGGATACTCTTCGCTTAGCTACCTGAAGAAGCTTCCCTTAGACGAATTAAAGATTGACCGCTCCTTTATAGAGGAAGTGGCAGAACACAATGACAGCCAGGCCATTGTTGCAACCATTGTTTTTCTCGCACAAAGACTCGGGCTGTCCACCGTGGCTGAGGGTGTTGCAAAAAAAGAAGAATTGGAATTCCTGCAGAAATTAGGTTGTAATCAGTATCAGGGATACTTTTTCAGCCGCCCTGTTTCAAGCAATGATCTGCCCGGACTTATAACTCATAAAACCTCGATCTTACACGACATGGAATACCCTAACGTAGCAAAAGCCGGAGGGCTTCAAAGCCAGGGCGTCAAGGGTGAAGCTGTACCCGGCCGCCGCGATCCCTTAACAATACAGAATTTCTTTGATAAGAGTTAAAGGTGTGAGGGTTTTGCCTGGGCAAGTCGTCTTGGCAAAAAGGTTTATTGTCTGTGCATGTCTGTGTGTTTCTGCCTGCCCCGTAGGTAGGAACTATCGTACTGGGGTGGCTAATCTATTTACAATAAGCGGATAATAGCCACTACATTTTTGATTTATACCAACTTTTCTAGAGATGATCCGAATTTTTTAATTCGTTGGTATGCCCTGCGATAAGATTCGACAGGGGTCAAAATAATCAAATTGCCGGACAGAACAATAATCACTCCCAATCCGGCGTTTATGCTCCAGCGGTAGTTTTCAAAGAAGGTGGAAAGAATCAAAGCCACCACAGGCATCATAAGAGTGACATAGGCTGCATATTCAGCCCCGATGCGGCCTATCAAAAGCATGTAGCAACCAAATGCCACCACCGAACCAAAAATTGTTAGATACAGCATCGGCCCTAGATATCCCAGAGACCAATCTATTGTGAGTTCTCCACCCCCGCCAAAATGAATGAACAGGATCAGCAGACCCCCATAAGCCATCCCATACGTGTTTGCCTGAGTGACCGGGAGCCCGGTCTTAGCGTTACGTGCCCCCACCACATTGCCCGCAGAAGCCAAATAAGCCCCGACGATCCCCATTATCAACCCAATGAATCCCTGGGTAGCGCTAAACGCCAGGAGTTCATTCCAAAATAAAATGCACAGGCCGGCCAGGCCCAAAGCCCCTCCTAAAAATGCACGCCAGGCAATGGGTTGACTCATAAATAATCTTAAATTAAGAATGTTCCACAGCAGTATGGTGGAAAAAACAACTGCCACCAATCCGCTGGTCAAATAGGAGGTAGCCAGATAGCTCATGCAATAACTTAAGCCGTAAAGCGTGAAACCCTGTAGGGCCATGAAGAAATGATGTCTTAAGGAGAAAGCCAGCTTTTTATTTGTCAAGAGACAGTAAGTGAGCAAAATGACCGAAGCCAGGCTGAATCGGTAGCCTACGGACAGAATCGGCGGTACTTGCGTCAAATGCAGTTTGATACCGAGCCATGTCGAGCCCCAGATCAATGTAGTTGTGGTGTAAAGAATAATATTGACCATATGGCAATCCGCCTTTTTTAAAAGTTGAAGACAACTATTATCTCACGAAGATGTCAAGCAGTGATTCATTACTTTGTGTTTTCGAGGAAATTAAAAAATGCTATGTAGGAAGGGAATTATGGATTATAGCTGCGATCAGCAATTAAGACACATTCTGTCAAGGCAGTAATGAAAATCTATTAAGGGAAGGGAGCATGTCATGGTAAAAACGACTTGCTGCATCATAATGCTTCTGCTGGGGGCTGTCATATTCTGCACACCGGCCTTCTCGGATGAAAACGATGATTTGAAAAGCTATCCCTGGAAGAAGGGATACCTGAATCTGGGATACTATCTGGCGACCCTGGATAGCAACTTTCGCATCGGGGATAAAAACCTTGGGGTCGGGATCGAACTTGATGTGGAGTCTTTGCTGGGACTGGATACAAGCGACAGCTCCTTTCGCATCGATGGGGGATACCGCTTCGGGAAAACCCAGCGGCACAAGTGGGAATTCAGCTGGTTCGGATTCAACCGCAGTGGTAGTACGTTTATTGATGCTGAAATTGAAATTCCGGATGTTCCGCCAGACGGCGGTGGCGGTGACCACTCCATCGGTCCGGGCCAGTTCGACACCGTATTCAATTTTGATATATATAAAATAAAGTATGAATATTCTTTTCTTTATGACGACCGTATAGACGTGAGTCTAGGGGCCGGCCTGTATATCATGCCCATTGAATTTGGTTTTACAGGTGTCATAGACGGTGTCGGGCAATCTACAGTCGAGGAAAGCATTACTGCCCCATTACCCGTGGTGGGTTTGGGTTTTGATTTTGCCCTCACACCCAAGTGGTTTGTCAGGCAGCAGGCGGAAATATTTTACCTGAGCATTGATGATTACAAAGGATCTATCGCCAATCTGCAATTTGCTCTCGAGTACCTCCCATGGAAACATGTCGGCTTTGGCCTCGGGATTGATTGGATGGACGTATCAGTCGAAGCGAAAAATATAACGGATGTGCCGGGAGTCGATTTCACCGGCAGCGTTGAATTTTCCTACCTTGGCCTGCAGTTATACCTGAAAGTATTTTTTTAATCCACTTCAGGCGGATTCGCCACCATACAAGGCGGAAAAGCACGCCTCAATATCATTGAAGGCTTGGATATCAAGTTTAATCCAATCGAACAAGATCTGGGTGCGATTAAGGATTGTGCCGTCGTAAAATATTCGGATATTGACACTACAGTTGGATCCGAATATATCGATGGCTTTAAACCACAAACAGTCATCGCTAAATGAGAATACTATGAGGATCCTGTCACTCTATTACGGACACGACGCCAACTGCACGCTGCTTGAAAACGGGGAGCCTGTCGTTGTTTTAGAAAAAGAACGTTTGACACGCATCAAACATGATCAGGGGATCTTGGATCTCGATCCCATCCTGGCAGACTATGGCTGGACACCCGACACCATCGACATTATCGTATTTAATCCTTACGTGCGACCAACCCTGGACGGCAAACACTTCGACTGGACCAAGCAGGCGGAAACTTACGAAACCTATCCGGAATACCATACGCCATGCTGGCACGGTCCGGTCGAAAGGAGATTCAGCCGTCATCGACTTCAACTTTTCGACCGCTGGTACGACGCCTATGCCGTTGATCACCATCTGGCCCATGTAGCCGGAGCTTTGTTTACTTCGCCTTTTGAAAAGGCGGGCATTTTAACCGCCGATGGTAGCGGCGACCACCGCACCTGCGCGTTGGCCTATGGCGAAGGAAACAGGATTACCGAGATCGAATATGGATGGGGTCATGAAGGTCCGGGGCGTTTGCAACTGAACATCGGTCGCACCTGGGCCTCAATCGGTGAATACAATTTCGGCATGCAACGACTGGAAGGCGCAGGCAAACTCATGGGTCTGGCCAGTTACGGTACAGTCCGCAATGAGATCATACAGACCCTGCAGCAACAGATGCTGTATCATCCGTTTTCACCCTATCCGAAAAACCCATCCGGACAGCTAGAAGCGGTCCAACTCAAACCTGAAAATTCATTTGCTCAGGATATCTGCGCCACTTTGCAGGCGGTCACCACGCAATACTACCTGGACGCGGCCGCCCGGGTCAAAAATCTGTATGGTGTAGAACGATTGATAATGACCGGCGGATGCTCCATGAATTGCATCGCCAACACGGCCATTCACACAAGCGGCCTTTTCAAAGACACATGGGTACCGGCCCAGCCGCATGACGGCGGCCTCAGCCTGGGTGCAGCGCTGTTTGTTTGGCATCACGTATTGGGCGAACCGCGTACTCCTCGCACTTGGAGTCCCTTTCTGGGAACCGACGCCGGCAGTCTCGGTGAAGACCTGATCCCGAAAATTGTGCGCTTTCTCGAAACGGGTAAAAGCGTCGGTCTTTGCCACGGCAGGGCCGAGTCCGGACCTCGCGCTCTGGGACATCGGAGCATCCTGCTCGACCCGCGGCTGCCGGATGGTAAGGATCGGCTGAACACGAAAGTTAAAAATCGTGAGTGGTATCGGCCTTTCGCCCCCATGGTTCTGGGCGACTGGAATGTCCCCAGCAAGTACATGTCCTATATCCTGCCAACCAATGTGGATGAAGTGCCGGCCGTCACCCATGTGGATGGTACCAGTCGTCCTCAAATTGTAGAAAATGGTGATGATCCTTTTGTTTTGAAACTCATGCAAACGTGGCAAACGCGAACCGGCTGCTCTCTGCTGCTGAACACTTCCTTTAACTGCCAGGAACCGCTGGTCGATACCATAGAACAGGCGCGCGCAACCTGGAGACGAAGCGGCCTGGATGTACTGGTGACACCGGAGGGTATCGAAACCGATAAGACCAATGTTTGATTTTTATAATCTTACACTTGCCGCGGCCGTGTTGGCCATCATCGAGATTCTCGGGATATTGTTAGCTGTCGATGCGGTGATGCGCCCGAGATCGTCACAGGCCGCAATTGCCTGGTCTATCGCCCTGATTGCGCTTCCGGTCGTCACGATCCCCCTCTACGTTATTTTTGGCCGCACTCGCTTCCACGGCTATGCGGAAGCGCTTCGGGAAAAAGAAGCCCTCATCGGGGAGCATCTGGCGGACTGGTTCTCGCGCATGGCGGCGACAGCCGCAGAACCACATGAGGGCCTCGAAGCGGTCGAGGACCTTGTCCGGGGCCTCACGAACATACCGTTTACGAGGGGTAATCGTGTTGAGCTGCTGGTGGACGGAGAGGCGACCTACGCCGCGATGCTCGACGCCATAGCAGCGGCCGATTCGAATGTGCTGGTCCAGTTCTATATCGTACAGGACGGTACCGTCGCAAACCGCTTGCGCGAGGCTCTCATCGAAAAAGCGCGGTCCGGGGTGCAAGTTCTTTTTTTATACGATGAAATCGGTTGCCTGAAACTGCCGGCAACATATTTGAATAGCATGCGCGATGCATCCATCGAGGTGTCCGGCTTCAAGACGACCCGCGGACATCGCAACCGCTTTCAGATCAATTTTCGGAATCACCGGAAACTACTCGTTGTAGACGGGCGAATTGGTTTCATCGGCGGCCTCAACCTGGCCGACGAGTATCTGACCTATCGAGATACCCACCTGAGGGTAGACGGGCCGGCCGCCCAGCACATTCAGTTCTCTATTATGAAAGACTGGTACTGGGCAACCCGTCAGATCCCGGAAGTCAGCCTTGATATCCAGGTTGCAACTGAGGATGATCGGAAAGTAGCCATTGTAAATACAGGGCCGGCCGACGCCATGTCCAACTGCAGTGCCCTATTCGCGACTTTAGTCCATACAGCGCGACGGCGGTTATGGATGACCAGCCCATACTTTGTGCCTGACGACGTCATGGTGCGAGCGCTCCAGGCTGCAGCCATCCGCGGCGTCGATGTACGGATTCTTCTCCCGGGAAAGGCGGATCACCGCTTGGTCGAGCTGGCTTCATTTACCTACTATTGCGAGATGTTAGATTGTGGTGTTCGGCTCTTCCGCTATCAAGACCGGTTTCTGCATCAAAAAGTTGTACTGGTGGATGACCGACTGGCAGGAGTTGGCACCGTGAATCTCGACAACCGTGCCCTGTATTTAAACTTTGAGGCCACAGCTCTTGTTGCTGATGATCGCTTTGCAAAGAGAGTGGAAGATATGCTGAAAGCCGATTTGGAGAAATGTGAACCGGTCAATCGCGGTCACTTTGACAACAAACCCCTCCGGTTTCGTGTTGCCGCCCGGATTGCCCGTCTGGCCTCGCCTCTACTGTGAGGCTGACAGCGTCTCCGGCAATCTAGTTAGTTTCATTTTCTATAACTGGCTCTCTATCGGAAGCAGGCGAAAAAAGAAATCAGCGATACGCTGCCCGAAACTGCGAGCCGGTTGCATCGAAACAGTGCCGGATGCTGACTCCCAGCGAAGCCGGTTTTCTTCGTCGACGGTAACGCGCCAGGCATTTTCCGGTGACATCAGGACGTAGAATCTTTCAGCCAACTTTCCGCAAAGTTCAGCAGATTCGATATAAAGGCCATTTTCGGTGTTGATTTCAATGGCGCGCGGGTCCAGGTTCAGCGACCCAACAAAACAGCGCTTTCTGTCACCGACCAATACCTTGATGTGCAGTGAAATGAAATTCGCCTCGATCGGCTCTACATCGGATATATCCCTTATGGCCGGTGACGGGTCGTGCTTGAATTCAAACAGTTCAGCGCCGGCTGCTAGAATTCGTCGGCGGTATTTCTTGTAGTGGCTGTGGGCCGCCGTATGGTTATTCGCCCCCATCGATCCGGTCAGGATTTTGACCTTCACCCCCGCAGCCGATCGTTGGGCGAGTTCCTCCATAAAATTCCGTGCGGGAATCAGGTAAGGCGTGACAACGATAATTTCTTCCTCGCTTGGCTCTGCCAGGTGATCGAGCATATCCGAGAGCCGATATTGTTCCCCTTGGAAAATAATCGGAACATCCTGAATGAAATGTGCCTCGCCAATCATCAAGCGGGAAGGTAGCTTTTTCAGTTTCTCATTCCACTTGATCGGCTCCATCGGATAAGAAACAAGCAGATCCCTGTCATTGCGCACCAACTCTTCATGCGCTTCCCGCAAGGCCTGAAGCTCCGCATCGGTTTCTTTGCTGGACATGGCGCTGCCGGGATAGGAGAGTTTCGAATTCCAGTATACGTCAAACGCCCGGGATAGTTCCTCAATGACCGCCCCCATCACCAACACGTCTAGATCCCGAAAATTGTATTTTTTACTCAGACCGAAATATTCGTTTCCAATATTTCGACCGCCGACAATAGCCACCCGATTATCGACAACGAAGAGTTTGTTGTGCATCCGGCGGTTGAGTTCCCTAAAATAGAGCAAAAATTCGCCAATCCCCCCGAGTGTGCTGTCGCGGACCCTGCCGGGATTGAATATTTTTATGTCGAAATTAGGATGCCGGCAGATGGCGGCAATATCGCGGTCTTTGGCGGCAAAGACCAGGTCATCCACCAGGAGGCGCACACGCACCCCGCGATCGGCCGCTTTGAGGAGTCGATTGAACAATAGCCGTCCAGCAGCATCCGCTTGCCAGATGAAATACTGCGCATCGATGGATACTGTCGCATGGTCAATCAGCGCTAGACGCCAGTCCATTGCCCAATCGTTATGCTCGAGAATCAAAAAGCCAGACTGACCGGCGGCAACCATTTCGCCAAACTTATCTGAGACTTCTGCCAGTGTACCGGATTCGGCCGGAGGTAAATTATAAACATCAGGTGTAACAGGAGGGTCTGGAAGCGTCGCACAACCGCTGAAGAAAAGAATCACAATGATCAGCGCGCATCGGTTTAAGATCATTTCCCCTCTGGTTTTGCTTCCAAAGGCTGAACAGCAGTAAACAGTCTTCATCATCGTCTGCCCCTCTTTCTCCTGGTGTCGCTGTTCTTTCTACCGCTGCGACATCCGCTGCCGTTTAACAGATCTGTTATTTCAGGATGCGGGTCAAAGGTTTATATATTGAAAAAAGCGTAGTAGGGTTTTCCCCGCGCTTCTCGCAGGATCATCAGCGCCAGTTCCCGGACGTGGTAATCTCCCCACATGCTGGATTCACCGCAGGGAACCTTTTGTCCCGGTGGCGTGTAGTCCCAGCCGTTGGGGCGGTGATAGATCGAATGCAGCAAAAGTCCCTGATGGTTTTCATCCTCTGACAAAAAAGGCTCTGTGAACAGTGCGTCGGCGGCAGTCAGTGCTGCCTGTATATAATGATTCCCCTTGGATTCTTCTTGCTTACCCCTCAGGTAATGGCCCAATCGCAACAAGCCCTGAGCCGCGATGGCAGCGGCAGAACTGTCCACCGGTTCAAAGTCGTTGAAAGGATCAGACGGCCGGTCCTCCCAGTCAGGCATGAAAGCCAGACCGGGTGAGCCGGTATCCCAGTAAGGGATACCGTCGGTTGCGGCACAGGAAATGAAAAAATCGGCGGTGGCTTGTGCTGCATCCGCAAAGCGTTTCATCCATAGCGATTTATTCCCATCGAAGATTCCGGGGTCACAGCTGAAATCCTCATCCGGAAGTGTATCCAGGTATTCCAATAGCTCGACATAACCGAGAACGGCCCAGGCCAGGCCGCGGGTCCAGGTACTGAAGGGCGAATAGCCCTGCTGGGTGCCGGGACAGCGATAGGAACCGTTTTTTGGATTGAAGATCGATTCGTGGGCCGTCCGGCCGCGAACATCGTAGCTGTCGCGGCCTTCACCCCAGTAGAGCGTGTAGCGAGCCGTGGTTTCGGCATGCTGCAGCAAACGGGCCAGCAGAGAAATTTTGTCGTCCTGTTCCCCCATCAGTACGTGCCCAAGACTGTGCGAAAGCGCCAGCGCACGCAGAGAGCGCATGGTGTCCACAAACAGGGAGTGGGAACCGTTAAAAGAATGAATATAGCCAAGATGCTCCGGCAATGGGGTCCAACGGGAAGCCTGCACGGCTCCCGACATTTTGAGTGCGAATTTGCAGGTCTCGGCCTGGCCTCCCTCGACTTCTTGAATGCGTTCTTCACGAATCAGCCGCAGGATGTTGCCGTAAGTACTCACGTTGTTAAAACCGTGATCGTGAACTCCGATGTGGCTGACGTGAGCGGCCATGTGTTGCCGCGTGCCCTGCATTCCAAGCTCCAGAAAGGCGTTGTCATCGGTGGCATCATACTGCAACAGGGCCGATCCGAACCGGAATCCCTGGGTCCATTCGGTCCAGCCGCGAACCGAGTATTGACCTTTGACCGTAAATACGGGCGTGCCCCGGCTGTCATCCCAGGAATCTTCGATCGATCTTATCTTTTTAGTGGAAAGTTCAAAGAGATATTCTGCCTTGGAGACAAGATCCTGAGGGGTGATGGATGTATTTATTTTGAGCATCAGAACCTTCCTTTCGAGTAAAGACGAAGGTGTACTAAAAGATAGATTGAAATTAAAGCCTCGGTATCGTCAATCCCCCGTCGACCATCATTACCTGCCCGGTGGCGTAAGGGATTTGACCGGACGCCAGGGCGGCCACAGCCTTGCCGATATCTTCAGGATACCCCCAGCGGCTGGTGACACAGAGACCGTCGCCAATGCGTTTATCATAGATATCCACCACACCGGCGGTCATGTCGGTTCGGATTACACCGGGCCTGACTTCATATACAGGAATATCGAACTCACCCAGCCGGGAGGCAAAAAGCTTGGTGGCCATGCTTACCCCGGCTTTGGAGATGCAGTATTCGCCGCGATTGACAGATGCCATTGTAGCGGAAATGGAAGAAATGTTGATGACACATCCCTGATATTCGGCATTCTCTTTTTTCTGGTCGATCATCCAGTTGGCAGCAGCCTGGGTCAGGAAATAAGGCCCTTTAAGGTTAATCCCCAGCACGCGATCGAAGCTTTCCTCGGTGGCTTCGAGTATATCCAAGCGATCTTTGGGGGCCACACCGGCGTTGTTTACCAGAACATGCAACCGATTGTAGCGCGCTCTGATTGCGGCCAAAATGGCCTGGCGATCTTGGTTGGAGGCCACATTACCCCGACAATAAATCACTTGTGTGCCGAGCCTGCGAAGATTTTCCAATGCGTCGGCAACTGAGTCTTCATCACGCACACCGTTGATGGCCAGATTAAAACCGGATTTTGCCAGCTCCTGGGCACATCCATAGCCGATGCCGCGGCTGCCTCCGGTGACCAATGCGACTAGTTGTTTTGAATTCATAAAGACTCAACCTTGGTTTTAGACTATGATATGGTCCTTAAGCTAAACATTATAGTGACTAAAGTTGAATGTTTAAAGTGAACTAAAGTTGAGGACTGCGCTTTCAGCGCGGTCTATTTATAAAAAAGATAAATTGCATTAATCCGCCTTGGATTGCGGTATCACTCCACTTCATCCTTATGTATAAATTGGACAGAATTCCTCAACTTTAGTCACTTTAGTTCACTTTAGTCACTTCAAACTTCTATTTCCGGCACTTCAATCCATTTTCTTTCCCGCCAGGACTGCATCGCCAACTCAGCGAGCTGAACGCCTTTGGCGCCTTCCAAAAGCGTCCAATCAAAGGGCTCTTCGAGAACCACGTGGCGCAGAAACAGCTCCCATTGGGCTTTGAAGGCGTTGTCGTATTCTTCCTGCTGAGGCACCCTGGTCCAGTCATCCAGGTATTTTATCTCCTGTTCAACGTCAGGATTCCAGACCGCCTTGGGCGTATGGCCGTAGTGTTGGATGTAGCAATCGCACAGACCAGCCACCGCCGATCCTTTGGTACCGTCCACCTGAAGCGTCAACAGGTCGTCGCGCCGCACGCGGACGGCCCACGAGGAGTTTAAATGAGCGATAACGCCGGTCTCCAGTTCAAACGTTGCGTAGGCGGCGTCTTCGGCGGTGGTGCGATATTCTTCCCCGAATTCATCCACGCGCTGCATGATGTGGGTGGCGCCCAGGCATGAAATCGCTTTGACCTGCCCGAAGAGACTGTCGAGTACGTAGCGCCAGTGGGGCATCATGTCGAGGATAATGCCGCCCCCGTCTTGCTTGCGGTAATTCCAAGACGGTCTCTGGGCCGGGATGCTGTGACCTTCGAAGACCCAATAACCGAATTCTCCTCGCACAGATAGCAGTTTGCCGAAGAAACCATTGTCGAATAGGCGTTTGAGTTTGATAATGCCCGGCAGCCATAACTTGTCCTGGACAACGCCGTTTTTCAAACCGGCCTCCTTGCACCGCTTGTACAGCTCGACAGCCGTCTTCGTATCAGCAGCCGCCGGCTTCTCGCAGTAGATATGTTTGCCGGCCTTTGTTGCCCGGCGAACGCTGTCGGCCCGCAGAGCGGTGGTTTGCGCATCGAAATAGATGGTGTAATCCGGATCCGCCAGGCAGGAATCTACATCGGTCGAGCATTTCTCCACACCGGAGAGCATACTCAGGTGTTTTAGCTTGTCCGGATTGCGTCCCACCAGGATCGGGTCCGGCATTATGACTTCACCCGGGCCAATATGAATACCACCCTGTTTGATAATGGCCGCTATCGATCTTAAAAGGTGCTGGTTGGTGCCCATACGGCCGGTGACACCGTTCATGATTATGCCAACTCTGTGTTCAACCATTTTAATTGGTTTCCAAGATTAAATTTAAAGAAATAATTTTCACCATAAAGACACGAAGGATACAAAGGTTTCATTTTTACTTAATATTTTCCTTTGTGTTCTATGTGATCTTTGTGGCTCAGACAAACCGTTTTTGGCTCTCCACCTGATTCACAACCACAATTGGATTACGAATACTTCAGGTACGCATCGATAATCATCTGCACAAACGCGTTTTGATCCATGGCCCAGTATTTATTAGAAAAAATTTCGACTTCGCTAAAGCCGCTAAAACCGGCCGCTTCGACCCAGCCGCGGATTTGTCGGATGTCGATGCAGCCTTCACCCATGAGCCCGCGATCCAGCAGCAGGTCTTCAGTCGGTGTTTTCCAGTCGCAGATATGGAAAGCGAACACGTTACCGTTATTGCCGCAACGCTGGACTTCTTTTTCTAAATCAGGGTCCCACCAAAGGTGATATATATCGACCACAACGCCCAGGTGATCCGCGTTCAGCGCTTCGGCCAAATCGTTGGCTTGCTTTAATGTGTTGATGGCCGATCGATTGTCGGCATACATCGGGTGCAGCGGTTCGATGCCCAGTTTAATGCCGACTTTTTCGGCATGAGGCAGGATGGCGGCAATACCGTCACGGATCTGCTTGCGGGATTCTACCAGAGATTGGCCGGGGTCTGCGCCGCAGACCAGTACAATTAACGGTGCCCCCAGTTCCGCGGCTTCATCGATCATTTTCTTGTTGTCGTCAATGGCGGCCCGGCGGTTCTTTTCTTCTTTTGCAGGAAAAAATCCACCACGCACATAGGATGCTATTCCAAGCCCGCTGTCACGTAGCATCTGCCCGGTTTTTTTGATATTACGATCCTCAAGCGCATCGCGCCAGACGGAAATACCGGCAACTCCAAGCCGGGCGAAGTTGTCCGCTGCTTCCTCAATGCGCCAGGGTTTAGTTGTAACCGTGTGGATACAGAGTTTGGATAAGTCGGTGATAGGTGGTGGTTTCATGGTTTAAAACTGAGTATTTTGCATGTTTTAGGTTCTACAAGTTTAAAGTGACTAAAGTGAACTAAAGTGACTAAAATTAAGGAATTCTGTCTATTTTCAAGTGTTTTTACCAATCGTAGTAAAAATAGCCAGAAGTGAGCTGCATTTTTCATATACAGTTTTTAGGATTTACGCAAAAATTAATTCACATTTTTCGCTGGACTAATGGAGTAGTTCCAGTCCGGCCGTTGGGTGTAATGCTTTAGATTAATTTCTTTCATCTGGCAGTCGCTAATGCGAATCC
>Ga0126325_10000151_pt1 | contig 19653 bp, 16 predicted proteins | sample InaspJWI14metaG_FD_94487 | JGI IMG/M metagenome (GOLD analysis project Ga0126325, IMG submission 94487) | Marine gutless worms symbiont microbial communities from Oahu, Hawaii - Inanidrilus sp. 1 OAHU.JWI-14 metaG | ecosystem: Host-associated > Annelida > Digestive system > Unclassified...
CTGCCGGCCGGCAGTGCCTTTGAATATGCCCTTAAAGGGCAGGAGCTTATTCAAAAGAAAGATTACACCCGGGCGGTGGCGGTGCTGACCCAGGCCGTCAAACTGGACCCTGCGAGCGATTGGGCCTATGGTTTGCTGGGCCGGGCTCTGCGGGAGTTGGGCCGCCACGCAGAAGCGGTGGGCGCCTTCCGGCGAGCTGTCCGCCTCAACCCGGAGGATACCTATTCACGCATGATGATCGACATCATGACCCAGAAACCCTTGGCCGGCCCGCGGCGCAAAACCAAGGTAGATGCCCGCGAGGAGCAGTCAGCGCGCCGGGAAGCCCGGGCCATGGCGCAGAAACTCGATGCGGATGCCGGTTTGGGATACCGGGTAAACCGGGTCGTCATCGATGCCGGTCACGGGGGCTTTGATTCCGGCGCTGTCGGCCTTAACGGTTTGCGGGAGAAGAGCGTTACCCTCGATCTGGCCCGACGACTGCATCAGAAGCTCGCGCAACAGGGGCGGGTCCGATCCTTTTTGACCCGCACGGGGGACTACTATGTGCCCCTGAGTGAACGGACCGTCATCGCCAACCAGTATCGGGCGGATCTGTTCATCAGTATTCATATAAATGCCAATAAAAACAGGCGGGCACACGGTTCCGAGACCTATTATTGCTCCGCGCAGGCCTCCAGCAAGGAAGCTGCCCGGGTGGCTGCCCTGGAAAACGCTGTATTAAGCTATGAAGAAAAAAAGCAACGAAAACAAGGATATATAGATATAGAGCAGATTCTGACGGCCTTCGGCCAGAAACTCAACTGGCAGGAGAGCGGGAAATTCGCGGTTGGCTTCCAGGACCGGTTCAAGACCGAACTTCCCATCAAGAGCCGGGGCATCCATTCCGCCAATTTTTTTGTCTTGCGAAAAGCAAAAATGCCCGCCATACTATTGGAAGCTGGATTTATCTCGAATCCCGGTGAAGAGGCCCTGCTGGCACAAGCGGGTTTCAGGGCCAAGATTGTCGATGCCATCGCAAGGGGGATCGCATGAGCTACTTGGACCGGTATTCGAGATTTACCGTTTTTGCGGGCATTGCCTTGCTGTGGATATTGGCCGGTGGTATCCAGGGCGCTTCGGTTGTGTGGGCGGTCGATGTCAACACCCTGATATTCCAAGGCTCCGATTTTCATTACCGGGGCGATGTTGAAAAGGCGATCCAGCGATTTGAAACGGCCTTGCAGTTCGATCCGGCCAACGAGTTCGCGCTCAATCAGCTCGGGCTCCTTTATGCGAAAAAAGGCAACTACGAGCATGCCGCCGCAAGATTCTCGGCAGCACTGCGTATCGATCGCAAGAATACATTTGCCATGCTCTGGCTGGGGATATTGTCCCTGCAGCACGGTGATACCAACAAGGCCTACGACTGGTTTACCGCCATCATCAAGATTGACCCGGCCAATGCGGACGCTTACTATTTTATCGGCACCATTTACAATTTCAGGCATAACCCGGCCAAAGCCATAGAATACTTGAAAAAAGCCCGGGATGCCGATTCAGGCGAGTCCGAGACCCACTATCGCCTGGGCAAAGCCTTCCATGACCTCAATATGGTCGCGAATGCTCTGTTGGAATACAAAAAGGCCATCGTCATCAAGCCGACCCATACCCGGGCCATGAACGAGATTGGCTGGATCTTTTTCAACCGGGGCGAATTTCAATCGGCTGTAAAATGGTGGCGCAAGTCGCTGGCGCTGAATCCACGCAACACGGACGCGATTTTCAACTTGGCCAAAGCTTATAATGATGCCGCCCTGGCGGCATTGAAACGCGGGAACAAAAAAGAGGCCCTGGGTTGGTGGCAAAAAACCCTTAAAATCAACCCATCAAACAAGGCCGCCAAATATTACCTTACAAAGTACTCTTTATAGACACAAGCAATGGAGGCGTCATGAAGAAATCAGGTGTGATGTTAACGGTTCTCTTGAGTTTACTGCTGGGGATTAGCGGGTTTGGCACCAGTGCGCTGGCCGACAACTATGTCCAGAATATCGGGGAAGGTTCCATCAACTGGACAAAGGGCGTCATCCAGGGCAAAGGCATCGGGGCGCCCCCGGAAAAGTTCTACGGCAAGCCCAATGCAAGGCCCATGGCCATCCGGGCTGCAAAAATTGTCGCCCTCAGGAATATCCTGGAAACCGTCAACGGGGTCCGGGTTGATTCGAACACAGTTGTAAAAGATTTTGCCGTGCAAAGCGATACCATCCGGTCCCAGGTGGAGGGTATGGTTCGTGGTGCCCGAGAGATAAATATCGAATACATGTCCGACGGGACGGTTGAGGTGCTTATGGAGATCAGCATGTACGGCGGTTTCTCACAGGTACTGCTGCCCGACACGATTATGGACGTTCCCATGGAATCCCCCGGGGCTGCACCTGGCGGGGCGGCGCCTTCTTCGGCGGTACTGACCGGTTTGGTCGTCGATGCCCGCGGTCTCGGTGTACGGCCGGCCATGGCGCCCAAGATCCTGGACGAATCCGGTCAGGAGGTATACGGGTCCGCTTTTGTCAGTCGCGAGTTTGCCGTGCAGCAGGGCATGAGCGGCTATGCCAAAGATGTGGGTGCTGCCAAGCAGAATCAGCGGGTCACCGCGAATCCCTTGGTGGTTAAGGGCCTGCGGGTTGATGGGCCGGGACAATGTGATATCGTCATCAGTAACACGGATGCGGTCCGGCTGCGGAACTCTTCGGCGGATCTTTCCTTCCTGGAAAAGTGCCGGGTGATGATAGTTGTGGACTAACTTGTCTGGATAAGCCGCGTACGTTAAAGATACGCTTTAAGGAGGAATCATGTCTTTTCGCAATGTGACTGCCAGTCTTTTGATATTTCTGATATTTTTTACCTTTGCCTGTACTCAGAAGGCGGCCAAACCGCAGGCAACCATGGATACCCCTGAGCACCACGTGATGAGTGGCCACAAACTGCTCAAGGCCGGTAACTACGATGGTGCCATTACCGAGTTTGAACGCGCCAAAGCACTCGACCCCAAATACGCGCCGGCCTACCTGGGACTCGGACTTGGCTATAGCTACAAAAAAGATTATGAAACCAGCCTGAAACAGATGAAAAAGGCTGTGCGCTATGCCAAGGGCGAGCAGCAAAAGTTTGATGTCAACGTCGGTTATATGCGGATCTATTTCATGGGCAAACAGCAGGTCGACCGGGATTGGTTTGACGAACTGCGGAGCAACTACAGAAAGGCCACCGGGAGACTGCCGGACCAACCGGAAGCCTATTACTACATGGGATTGGCCTATAAATCCAAGTTCGAGTTCAGAAAAGCCTCCCGCGAATTTACCAAAGTGCTCGATCTCGACAAGGGTCTGGTAGAAGAAGCGGATAAGGAATACGCCCTGATGCAGAAGATCGAACGGGCCATGCCCGGGTCTACCATCGGTAAGCAGATTGCCATCCAGGGCAGCATAACCCGGGCCGACCTGGCTGCGCTGTTCATTCACGAACTGCAGATCGACGACCTCTACAAGCGCCGGGCCAAACGGACATTCGACACGTCATACAAGGCTCCGGGCAAAACCTTCAAAGCTGGAGAATACGTCAAAGCTCCGCCGGCCACGGATATCGAAAACCATGTCCTTAAAGCCGATATCGATGCGGTAATCGCGATCGGGATCAAAGGCATGCAGCCTTATCCGGACCATACCTTCAAGCCGGACAAACCCACCACGCGGGCTGAATTTGCCATGATCGTCGAGGATATCATGATTACAATCACCCGCGATACCGGTCTGGCGACCATGTTTATCGGCAACCAATCACCTTTTCCGGATTTGAGAAACGATCTACCTTATTTTAATGCGGTTATGGTATGCACAACCCGGGGGATCATGAACGCCAAGGATGCCGGCACCGGTGAATTCGATGCCGCCGGCAGCATTCCCGGTGCGGATGCGTTGCTGAGCATCCGAACCCTGAAATCTCAGTTGGCGAAATACTAAGCGCCATCTCAATACCTGTAAACTGGGTACTATTATGAGGCTGATATGCGTAAATTTGGAAAATTCAGTGTGTGCACGACTCTGGTTTTATGCCTGACGTTTCTGGTGGCCCCAGTCTCGGCAGGGACCGTCAAAGTGGATGTAGGCACAGGTACGGCAGCGGTAACCGCCTTGACCGGAAAGGCCATTGTTTATCATGCCGCCACCAAGAAACGGGAGACTATAAAGGCCGGCATGGTTCTCGTCGCCGGTAACCAGGTGACCACCGGTACCGGTGCCCGCCTGGAATTGAAACTGCCGGACGGCAGCTATCTGCGCTTTGATGAACGGACCACCTTCAAGCTGGTTTCCATGGCTGGTTCCCAAGAAGATCAGACCCGTAACATTCGCGTGTCTGTGGTTGTGGGGAAGACCTGGGCCCGGGTGGCCAAATTGTTCGGCAAGAAGCGGGGCGGGTTTAACATTGCGACCCAAACGGCGGTAGCCGGAGTGCGTGGGACGACGTTCCGGATGAACGTCAATGAAGACAATTCGGCGGTTTTAAAAGTGTACGGCGGTGAGGTAGAAGTGCGTAAAAAAACCGGTCAAGATGATGCCGCCCAAGCGGCGCCGCCGATCTTTACGAAACCGGTGCCCATCAAGGGACCCCACCTGATATCCATGGAAGAATGGGTGTATATTGTAAAATCCCTCCAACAGATCAACATCAATCCGGACGGGACCGCGACCAAGCCGTTCCGGTTTGATATCAAGGCGGACTTGAACGAGTGGGTCAAATGGAACCAGATGCGGGATAATGCAGTGGAAGCAACCGAGTAACCTAAAATCCGAGATTGACCAGGTACAATTCACAGATGGCCGGGACTTCCCGGCCGTTTGTCATTTTAGGATGGACCAGGCGAATGATTGACACCCGCACCTTGAAAATGTGCTCCGGGTGTATTAAATTACCCAATCTCACCCAACAGTGATCAAAAAAGGACCAAAATGAGCCGTTTCAAACCTGAGTGCCGCCCGACCTTGATCGGCAGCATGCCGGTAGAAAACCATCTGGAAGCCCACCGGCTCGTCATGGATCACACCCCGGAAATTCCGCCCTGGGTTCAATTGCCGGCTTTTCGGCAGGAAGGCATGGTGCCGCAGTTCCTGCCGGGATTACCCGGGTTGACCCATTCCGGTGAGCGAACGTATGTCGATACAGACAGCCCTGATTTCGAGACCGAACTGCTGGCTTTTTATGAAGCCTACCTGTCCTGTACGGAAGCACCGGAATCATTGGATGAGTCGAATTTTACCCTCACGGAAGAAACGTCAGCCGGTTTCGGAACCCTTTGCAGCGGTTTGGAAACAGCCGCAGACGATCTTTACGCGGTGAAAGGCCAGGTAACCGGGCCGATTACCTTTGCTACCGGTGTTAAAGATCAACACGATCAGGCGATTTTTTACCACGACCAATTGCGAGATGCCGCTGTGAAACTGTTGGCCCTGAAGGCTCGCTGGCAAGCCCGGGTGCTGGCCAAATTCGGCAAACCGGTCATCATATTCCTGGATGAACCGGCCCTGGCCGGTTTTGGGTCTTCGGAGTTTATCAGTATTACCCGGGAAGAAGTCGTGGCTTGTTTAGAAGAGATAGCGGCGGCAGTTCATGCCGAAGGCGGCCTGGCAGGTGTTCATGTTTGCGCCAACACGGATTGGTCCATGTTGCTGGAATCCTCCTTGGACATTATCAATTTTGATGCCTATGCCTATTTTGACCGATTTATTCTGTACCCGGGACAATTGAAGAATTTTCTGGAGGAGGGCGGGATCTTAGCCTGGGGCATCGTCCCCACCCTACACGCGGAAGATATTGAAAAAGAATCGGCAGCCTCCCTGCAGGCCAAATGGGAAGGCCAGCTGGAACAAGTTGTCAATTTGGGCGTTACCGCTGAAAAAGTGCGGGCGCAAACATTGATCACCCCCAGTTGCGGCGTGGGCTCGCAGAGCCGGGAGAAGGCTCTGAAAGTGTTGGAAATGACACGGGACCTGTCCCGATTGATAAGGCATAACAATAGTTAAACCAGAGGCTATCTCAAAAATGTCTTTTGGCCCAATCTCGGTGTTGGGCGTTCGGTTCTAATCCTCGAAATACTCGAGTATTCCTCCGGTTAGAACCTCGTGGCCGCCTTGATCTTGAACCAAAATCCTATTTTTCAGATAGCCTCTCATTAAAAGGAGACACATGGCTGCAGAATCTACGAATGGAAACTTTACCGGGTCTACCCGCTATGTACTGGATGAAGAATTGGCTGGAATCGTCAATATATCGATGGTCCTGGAAATGCCGTTGTTGCTCAAAGGAGAACCGGGCACCGGCAAGACCATGCTGGCCCATGCCATTGCCGAGAACCTGGGCATGCCTTTGATTATTTTGAATGTGAAGTCGAGCATGAAACTGGTAGAGGCCCTCTACCAATACGACACCCTGACCCGGCTCAACGACAGCCGCTTTGGTGATTCCAAGCGGGATGTGAGCAATATCGAGGACTATATAAAGATGGGCAAGATCGGCCAGGCGTTTACCGCCGCCGAGCGGACGGTTCTGCTGATCGATGAAATCGATAAAGCCGATACCGATTTCCAAGACGACATGCTGGATGTCCTGGATCAAATGGAATTCGACATCATCGAGATAGACCGAACCGTGCGGGCCAAGCACCGCCCGGTATTTATTATCACGTCCAACGCCAAGAAGGACCTTTCCGACCCGTTCCTGGGCCGCTGTAACTTTCACCACATCGCCTTCCCTGATCCCAAGATGATGCGCAAGATTGTGCGGGTGCATTTTCCTGACATCGACAAAGAACTTTTAGACAATACGATCAGCACGTTTTACGGCCTGCGGGAACTGGACGCCGTTGAGAAACGGCCTGCGACCCGGGAACTGCTCAACTGGCTGCGGGCCTTGCAGGCAGATCCGGATTTTAAACCCAGAAGATTGGCCAAGGGCGAAGTCCCTTACCTGGGGGTTCTTTTCAAAAAGAGTCAGGACTACGAGCGGGCCGCCCAGCAGACCAATCGACGGCGGCTGTTTTAGGCTGAATGAAGCCATTGGCGCCTGTCTATTCGCTATTAGCAACCTGCTTTCATCGTCATATGGATCTACTGCGAAATGCGCAAAGATTGAAAGCAAAGAGCTAAAGGCTAAAAGCAAACCGCCCAATTAGGTTTTAACTACTTATGTTTATCGATTTTTTTTATACCTTGAAAGACCAGGGGATTCCGGTCAGCCCCACCTCTTTTCTAACCCTGCACCGGGCGCTGGAGAGTGGTCTCGTCCGGACCTTGAATGATTTCTACACCGCCTCCCGGACCATCCTGGTGAAGAGCGAACGTTATTTCGACCTTTATGACCAGGTTTTTGCGCATTATTTCCAGGGTGCCGATCTACCCGAACCAGACGAGGCGATTTTGGACGATATCGCCCAGGCTATGCTCGAAGAATGGCTGCGTGATCCCAAAACCCTGGCGGATGCCATGGGGATCGATGAATCCGAACTAAACAAACTCTCTCCAGAGGAACTTATCGAGTATTTCAAAGAGCGCCTGAAAGACCAGGACGGCCGCCATGACGGCGGCAGCAAATGGATCGGCACAGGGGGGACCTCCCCCGTGGGGCATTCCGGTTACCATCCCGGCGGCATGCGGGTGGGGGGCGTCTCGCGTAACAAGTCGGCTGTCAAGGTGGCCATGGAGCGACGGTACAAAGACTACTCCCAGCAGGGGCCCCTGACCCAGGCCATGATCGGTGAGGCGTTGAAACGGCTGCGCAACATGATTCCCAGTGGTCCCCAGGATCAGGTAAACGTAGATGAAACCATCTATCGTACCATGAAAAACGGTGGGGAGATCGAGATCGTCTTTTCCCGCAGTCTGAAAGATCGGCTCAAAGTGATCCTGGCTATCGACAACGGCGGCTGGTCCATGGATCCCTACATCCCCGTTGTCCAGACCCTTTTCGACTACGCCCGGGCCCAGTTCAAGGATGTGAAGACATTCTTTTTTCACAACACGGTATATGATGCCCTCTGGAAAGACCCGACCCGTATCAGGAAGCCGGTCCGGGTGACGGAGTTTACCCGCTTTGACCCTGAGACACGGCTGATTTTCGTTGGAGATGCCAGCATGGCGCCCTACGAGTTGATGGCAACCGACGGCAGCATTTACGTTCAGGAGCGCAGCGGCAAACCCAGCGTCGAACAGCTAAAAACCCTCGCCGAGACCTTTCCCCACAACGTTTGGTTAAATCCGGTGCCCTCCCGGATGTGGAGCTATACCCATACCATCAACGCCATCAGCCAGATTTTTCCCATGTATCCCCTTTCCCTGGACGGCTTGGAGGGGGCCATTACCAAATTGATGGAGAAGTAAACCTTCTTCTGCAGCCTGAATTCTAAGGTCAGGTAGTATTCTATAACACTTCACCCTCCCCCAGCCCCTCCCGTCAAGGGAGGGGAGAATAACACTACGGATTCAGCGAAATTTTGTCCTTCGTTAAAAATCCTGGTTGCCATTAAAAATTCCCCTCCCCTGGTGGGAGGGGTTTAGGGGATGGGGTAGGTTCGAGAAGGAGCATGTTCCCGATATGAAAACGTATTTTCTGACGCCTTACGCTAAAAAGCTACGGCGTGCTTCCACCAAAGCCGAACGAAAACTATGGCAGGCTCTTAGAAACAAGCAAATTGAAGGGTGCAAGTTTCGCAGGCAGCAACCCATTGATCCTTACATTGTCGATTTTGTCTGTTTTAAAAGAAAGCTGATAATCGAACTGGATGGCGGGCAGCACGCCGCAAACAGAGAGATAGATGAAAACCGGAACCGTTTTTTCAATCTCAATGGGTTTAATGTGCTGCGATTTTGGAACAATGAAGTCTTTGAGAATGTTGAAGGGCTGTTGGCGGTCATTCGAAAAGCTTGCTTAGACGAATCTTCACCCTCCCCCAGCCCCTCCCATCAAGGGAGGGGAGAATAGCAGCGCGGTATCTTCATAGTCCGTTTGTAAAGTGCTTCGTGGACTCCCAAACAACAACTCCCCTCCCCTGGCGGGAGGGGCCGGGGGAGGGGGCTGGAAAAAGATATCTGGATTTATATTGAAGTCCGGGTGGTTCAAGACCACCCGGACGGTTGTTGGCTAGGCCACGTCCTGGTATTCGGCATCGATGATATCATCGTCTGAATTGCCGCCCGACCGGGTGCCGTGGTTCGGACCCGCTCCCGGCGCCGAACCGGCCTGCTGACCGGTGGCAGCCTGGGCCAGGTTTTGGTTGATTGTGGAAAGTTCTCCGGCCAGGGGTTTAATCTGTCCGGGATCGTCGCCCGCCATGGCCTGCCTTAGCTGGGCAATGGCTGCTTCGGCGCGCTGCCGGCTATCCGGATCGATGCGGTCACCGAAATCGGCGAGGGTCTTTTCGGTGGAATAGACCAGGCCGTCCGCCTCATTGCGGGCATCGATCAGCGTTCGCTTGCGGCGATCCTCATGCGCATAGGTTTTGGCCTCATTTACCAGGCGGTCAATCTCCTCCTTGCTCAAACCGCTGGATGCGGTGATCTGGATCGATTGGGCCTTTCCGGTGGCTTGATCTTTGGCTGATACGTTTACAATCCCATTTGCATCGATATCGAACGTGACCTCGATCTGGGGCACCCCGCGTGGGGCCGGGGTAATCCCGGTCAGTTCGAACCGGCCCAGGGTCTTGTTATCGGTGGCCATCTCCCGTTCACCCTGAAGCACGTGCACCGACACTGCCGGCTGATTGTCCTGGGCCGTCGAGAAGATTTCACTCTTGTTAGCCGGGATGGTGGTGTTCTTGTCGATCAACCGGGTCATAACGCCCCCAAGGGTTTCGATGCCCAATGACAGGGGCGTGACATCCAGCAGCAGAACATCGTTCACATCGCCCTGGAGGACTGCGCCCTGAATGGCGGCCCCCATGGCGACCACTTCGTCCGGATTGACGCCCTTGCCGGGAGTCCGGTTAAATATCTTCTGCACCCGCTCCTGCACGGCCGGCATCCGCGTCATACCACCCACCAGGATGACCTCGTCGATTTCACCGACGCTGTATCCCGAATCCTTTAAGGCCGTAAGGCAGGGGCCATCCAGCCGGTCCAGCAGATCCGCCACCAGAACCTCGAGGCGTGAGCGAGTGATCTTAATATTCAGATGCTTGGGGCCGCCGGCGTCCGCGGTGATAAACGGGAGATTCACGTCTGTCTCCATGGAAGTGGACAGCTCCATTTTAGCCTTCTCAGCGGCTTCCTTGAGCCTCTGCAAGGCCATGGTATCGGTCTTTAAATCGAGGCCCTGATCCTTTTTAAACTCATCCGCCAGGTAATCGATTAGGCGCATGTCGAAATCCTCACCGCCCAGGTGCGTGTCTCCATTGGTGGCCTTTACCTCAAAAACACCGTCCCCGATATCCAGGATGGAAACATCGAACGTACCGCCGCCCAGATCGAAAACTGCAATTTTTTCCTCTTTTTTCTTGTCCAGACCATATGCCAAAGACGCGGCGGTTGGCTCATTGATGATACGCTGTACGTTCAGGCCGGCAATCCGGCCGGCATCCTTGGTGGCCTGCCGTTGACTGTCCGAAAAATAGGCCGGTACCGTGATGACGGCTTCCGTTACCGGTTCACCCAGATACTCTTCAGCCGCTTTTTTAACCGCCCCCAGAATCTGGGCCGAAATTTCCGCCGGACTGTGGACACTGCCTTTCAAATTTACCCCTGCGTCACCATTGTCCAGTTTTTCAATTTTGTATGGCAGGGTGGTCGCATCCTGTTGAACTTCAGCTGCTTCATACTTGCGGCCAATCAAACGCTTTATGCCGAAAACCGTGTTGGCGGGGTTGGTCACCGCCTGGCGCTTGGCAATCTGGCCGACAAGCCTTTCACCGCTGTCGGAAACTGCAAAAATCGAAGGGGTCGTGCGGCCGCCCTCCGGATTGGTGATAACCTTGGCTTCACCGCCGTCCATGACCGCAATGCATGAATTGGTCGTCCCCAGATCTATTCCAATTGTTTTACCCATTTGAAACGCCTCCTTTTTAATGACTGAATGCACAGCAAGCGAGTGCCCATATGCATTACTAAAAATGTTTACAATGAAAAAGTAATATACATTATGGAGCGCATGTCAAGTAACCCCCGGCATTTAATATTGGTTTGACACCGACTCCCTCCCATATTAAAGTCGCTTGTCCATAGTCCCGGCCGACCTTTCAGCAACTCACTCGTCTGCAATAGACACCGGGTGATACCCGAGCCGTGCAGCCCGGGACGCACTATTTTCGCAACTGTCAGGTATCCCACAATAAACTGGCAAAATGACAACCAGGCCCATCGGCACCCCTGATGTAATGTTGGATCCATTCAACCGGCCTCGCGACGACAAACGGGCCGCGCTAGATCGCCATGCTTCCAAAAAACGCCAGCATTCGATTTAAATTAACGGTCGCGTTCCTTTTGTTGGGAATGGCCCTTATCACGACTATTGCCGTTTCCACCTACCTGCAGATGCGCCGCACGCTGTATGACCAGTTGGCGCGCCAGGGCGTTGCGGTCACCCGCACATTTTCCCAATTGACCACAGCCCATATTTTTAAGTCCGATTTTAGAGCGCTTTTTAAAAATGCCCGGGAAATTATAACTACGGGGAACTTGGGCGCCGTTACTTTATTGGATCCCTACGGGGTCGTATGGGTGACCACCAGGACAGATCAAAGACCCGTCGAATACATGGACGAATTTTACCGGGGGGTGATTGAAACTAAGGAATTGAAAAGCCGCGAAAGGATTGTCGACCAGCAACCGGTCCTGGAGTACGTCAGTCCAATCATCGCCCTGGGAGACGTGGTCTATCTGCTGATTACCGAGATACCCCTTAAAATAATCGATGAACAGATCGCGGTGAATACCCGCCGGATTGCTGTTATTACCCTGTTCATGGTGCTGGCTTCTATTTTTCTGGCCATTTTTCTGTCCAACCTGCTGACCGTACCGATTCAGCGCTTGGTGGAAGGCACGCAGGAAATATCCAAAGGCAACCTGGGATATAAAATCAAGGTGAAGTCCCGGGACGAAGTGGGAGACCTGACCGCATCCTTCAACCGGATGGCCGAAAATTTGCGTTCAGAGCAGATTGACAAAAAGAAAGTAGGTTTAGAACTTAAAGAATCCCAGGAAAGATTCATCACGGTCCTGGACAGTATCGCCGCACATGTGTATGTGGCGGAACTGAACACCTACAAGATTCTTTTCATGAATAAGTATATGCAGGACACCTTCGGGGCCGACCTGACCGGGAAAACCTGCTGGGAGGCGTTTACCTGCAAGGATGCGCCTTGTGAGAATTGTACCAACGAACGACTCGTGGGGCCGGATGGCGAGCCGGCGGGAGTCGTTACCTGGGAGGGTAAAAACGATATCACCGGCCGCTGGTACATCAACTATGACCGGGCTATCCGCTGGCCGGGCGGAGACTTGGTGCGACTACAGATCGGCACCGACATCACGCAGTTAAAAGAGCTGGAAAAAGAACGACATGCTATGGAACTGCAACTGGTCCAGTCCCAAAAGATGGAGTCGCTGGGAACGCTAGCCGGGGGTATTGCGCACGATTTTAACAACATTCTCTACCCCATCCTGGGGTTTACCGAAATGGCCCTGGACGAGGTTTCCAAGAATCCCCCGGCCCGACAATGCATGCAGGAAGTGCTCAACTCTGCCGGACGGGCACAGAAACTTGTCGAGCAGATCCTCTCCTTCAGCCGACAGAATATAGAGGATTTCAAGCCGGTGGCGCTGGTACCGATTCTTACCGATGCATTGAAGCTGGCCCGGGCCACCATTCCCGCTACAATCCAGATCAAAACCCATTATGCCGTTGCCCATGGCGCCGTCAGAGGGGCCGAAAACCAGCTGCACCAAGTCATTTTGAATCTGGTGACCAACGCGTTTCATGCCATGGAAGACACCGGCGGTGTTCTTAACATCGAACTGAACGAGGCCACCTTGAGTCCCACGGACATCCCCGCTGGCTATAATGTCGATCCAGGCAATTTTATCGTGTTAAAGGTTCGGGATTCCGGGCACGGGATGCCGGCCGAGGTGATGAAGCGCATCTTCGAACCTTACTACACAACCCGGCAAAAAAGCAAAGGGACCGGACTGGGACTCTCTATTTCCCACGGCATCATTAAAAGTCACGGTGGCTTTATTACAGTGGAATCAACGCCCGAATCCGGAACAATAATTACAGTCTGTCTGCCCCGGATTGATACACCGGTGGTGGTCCCCGACTTCGATACCGCGAATGATGGTATACCCCGGGGGAACGAGAATATCCTGCTGGTGGATGACGAGGAACAGGTGATCAAGCTGGCCCGCAAAGTGCTCATCAAGCTCGGCTACAATGTGCACGCGCGTACCTCGAGCCTGGAGGCCCTGGCTCTTTTTCGATCAAAACCGGAATCTTATGACTTGGTCATTACCGATATGACCATGCCCAACATGACCGGTATCGATCTGACGCAGGCTCTCATGGAAATTAGACCGGATATTCCGATTATCCTGTGCACCGGTTTCAGCGCAATGATCGACGAGGCCAAAGCCAAAGCCCTGGGTATCCGGGCGTTTGTCATGAAACCGATAATGAAACGGAAAATGGCTCGCATCATACGCCAGGTGCTCGATGGCTCAGGTTGACATCCCGTCGAATTCAATATATTTTGTAGATATAAGTGCCTGTATTGGATCTCGGAGACACCGCAACTGAAATCACACCGCGGACCGATCCCTACTCGGCATTCGATGACCCACACCCACAGCCTATCACGCATACCCGTTTGACGATTAGCTTGTACATCACCCTGGCCCTAAATCTGCCAAACGCATCCTTGGACAACCTGTAACCAGGATCCAGCCGCCACCCGCTTTGAGCGTACTGGAACCAGCGGGCGCTTCAGACCCCTTACCTAGGAGGTGCGCCATGACTTTCTTCTTTACCAGGCAATCAAAACGGCGGCCCCGATTCGACCCGGTCCGGATATCCATGGACCCCAGGGCGGGTACCGCCGATTCTAAACCGTCGGAACCATTCCCCGGCAGAATTGTGAACGCCGGAGAACAGGAGGTGTGCGTAGAAACCGGCCTGGCCCTGGAGCCCGGTACAACTGTCAACATCGAGATGGTGACGTCGGATGGGGCCCTGCGGAAAACGGTATCCCGGATACACCGGGGTAAAGTCATCTGGTGCCGTTTGCTGGAAACCGGTCGGGGCAAGCGCTTTGGCGCCGGTATTGAAATAGCGGAGAAGGTGATGCAGGCCAAGATTCCAGTGTTAAGCCTGGTTTAACCGCCGCCATTGACTTCGGCAGCTCCAATTGTCGGCCGGGCAGATTCACACTCCCGGCAAGGGGGAGGAGCGGATGATTGGTCCGGACACCAAAATCTTTATCCAGGGCCTTCCGAAAGCCGAGTTGCATGTGCATATCGAGGGAACCCTCGAACCGGAAATGATGTTTGCCCTGGCCGTCCGTAACGGGCTTTCCCTTGATTTCGATTCCGTGCAGGCCCTGCGGCAGGCCTATGAGTTTACCAATCTGCAGTCCTTCCTGGACATTTACTATGCCGGTGCCCGTGTTTTGAGAAAGGTGGAAGATTTTGAAGACTTGGCCTGGGCTTACCTTGAAAGGGCGCACGCCCAGAATGTGCGGCACGCCGAGATATTTTTTGACCCCCAGACCCACACCGCGCGCGGGGTCTCATTTGATACCGTGATTACCGGCCTGAGTCGTGCTCTGGCCCGTGGCCGGGAAATGCTGGGCTTGTCAACCCACCTCATCATGTGTTTCCTACGGCATCTCCCCCCGGATGACGCCCTTGGCACCCTCTCGCAGGCCGAACCTTACGCTGGGCACATTATTGCCGTCGGGTTGGATTCTTCGGAAGCTGGCTATCCCCCCAAACTTTTTGAAGCCGTATTTGACCGGGCGCGTGAGCTCGGCTTTCATGTGGTAGCCCATGCGGGTGAAGAAGGGCCGCCCGGTTATATCCGGCAAGCCCTCACCCTGCTGAAGGCGGCGCGTATCGATCACGGTGTGCGCTGTCTGGAGGACGATGATCTCGTCCAAACCTTGGTGCGGGAAGAGGTGCCGCTGACCGTCTGTCCCTTTTCGAATGTGAAATTGAAGATTTTTGATTCGCTCGCCCAGCATAACGTGAAAATGTTGATAGACCGGGGTTTGTGCGTGACCATCAATTCGGATGACCCGGCCTATTTCGGCGGTTACATCAATGAAAACTTCGTGGCTATTTGCGAAGTGTTTGATTTAACCAACCGGGACCTCCAGGAATTGGCACGCAACTCCTTCAAAGCGGCGTTTTTAGGAGAAGAACAACGCCGTCGCTACCTGAATGACGTGGACCACTACGTGGACGGGTTTAAATAACCTTAAGATATATTGCCAAATGGTATAACAGACGCCTATGGGCGAACCCCAAACAGGCGACAGGTGTTATCCCAGAGCGTGTCAGCCAGGGCTTCGGCCTCCCTGTGGGTTACCTCGGCCAGCTTGAGCAAGACCGATTTGACAAAGGCGGGTTCATTACGGCGGTGCCGGTTTTTCTGTGGCGCCGGGGTGAGATAAGGGGCGTCCGTTTCAATGAGGAGGCGTTCCGCGGGAATCATATTCACCTGTTCACGGAGCCGGCGTCCCCGTTTCTGGATAGTGAGGATGCCGGTTATCCCGATGTAAAACCCCATGTCTAGGTACCGCTTCAATTCCGCGTCGGTACCGCTGAAACAGTGCACCACCCCGGTCCGCTGGGTATTGGGATGCTCGTCCAACAGCGCCAACAAGCGGCCCTGGCTGTCACGTTCATGGAATATGAGCGGTAACCCAAGGTTGTCCGCGATTTCCAGCTGGCGAATAAACCATTTTTCCTGTATATTCCGGGGGGAGTACATCCTGTTGAAATCAAGGCCGATTTCGCCCCACGCACTAACCTTGGGATTGGCGGCAAGATCCTTCAGGATGTTTAACATCTTTTCATCACATTGGCTGGCGTCATGGGGGTGAACGCCCACCGCTGCGTACAATCCCGGATGCCTCTCAGCCAGCTCCAAGCCCCTAAGGGAGCGTTCGGCATTGATCCCGGCAATCATCGCGGCTTCTACATCGCTGGCGGCCATGCGTTCAAGCACCGCTGACCAGTCTTTTTCAAAGGCCCGATCATCGAGGTGGCAATGGCTATCGAAAAGCTTCATGGTATCTTCCTTATTCCATCTGCGGCCGGATAACCCAGATAAGCTGGCGATTTAGCACAAGCTGATCCTCTGTTCAATAGGGGCCGCTCCCAAAACGTGCTTGATACCTTCCATTGGTCGATGTTCTTGCCAAAATAAGGTTGCTTTTATATTGGGTATATGTTCTTTTGCACTTTTTAATGTGACCAGAAAGTGAGAAAACTTAGTTGAAGGCCATCGTAAAATTCCGGAAATCCTGTTCAGCAGAGATCACGTTCAAAATGCCCGCATCCCGCTAGGGTCGCTGCCTATTGTTGCTGCTCGCACCTGCTCACAGAAGGTATCTTTTCTATTTACAACGGCTTAAATACATATGTACGGCGTTGTACGCCTGGAGGTTAGTAATGTTTAAAATCATACGACGTGAAGAGATGGCGGAAGGGACCGTAATTCTGAATGAAATTGAGGCTCCCCTGATTGCCAAAAAAGCCAAGCCCGGCCAATTCGTGATCCTGAAGGCCAATGAAGAAGGTGAGCGTATTCCATTGACCATGGCCGAAACGGATGCCGAAAAAGGAACGGTTACAATTATTTACATGGTTGTTGGGAAGTCGACCGCCATTTTCAAGGACCTGGTGGTAGGCGATGCTTACCAGGATGTGATCGGCCCCCTCGGAAAAGCCACCCATATTGAAAAAGTAGGGAAGGTCGTTTGCGTGGGCGGTGGAACCGGTGTGGCGGTTTTACATCCGATTACGCGCGCCTTGAAAGAGATCGGCAACGATGTGACGTGCATTATAGGCGCCCGCAACAAAGATCTGCTGATCCTGGAAAAAGAATGGGGGCGGCTTCCCACGATCTCCGGGTATGTACCGACGACGGTTCTTATGGACACCATGGTTTCGTCACAGAGGTCATGCAGGAGGTTATCGAGTCTGGAGATGTAAAGCTTGTAGTGGGGATCGGGCCGGTGCCCATGATGAAAGCGTTGAGCGACATTACAAAAAAATACGATGTCCCTACCATGGTCAGCCTCAACCCCATTATGGTGGACGGTACCGGGATGTGCGGCGGCTGCCGGGTGACGGTTGGTGGTCAAACCAAATTTGCCTGTGTGGACGGTCCGGAGTTTGACGGCCATAAGGTGGATTATGACGAGCTGATGCTGAGGTTGCAGGCCTACCTGGAAGAGGAGCGCCGGTGTCATGAGGAGTACTGTACCATCCGCGACGCCCAGTAGTTTCCGTTCAAGCGTGGCATCTTTCGGCCCAGAGCGGCGTTTTCACCTTTTTGCAATCTTCAGTATGGGATCACTATGCCTCCGGTTGCAAAAAGGTTCAAGCCTTGTTCTGAACCGAATCCTACCACCCTTGAACGGAAACTCATCAGATAGCAACGACACTATAAGATAAAAGATATTTGTAGTTATATTTTAATGGAGGAGAAAATGGCTAAAAAGAAGGCGGTCCCGCGGGTGGCGATGCCCGAACAGGAACCCCAGGTCAGGGCGCGCAACTTTCTGGAAGTGCCCACCGGCTACACGGTTAGAATGGCCCAAGAAGAGGCGACCCGCTGTCTGCAGTGCCGCAAGCCGGCCTGCGTGGCCGGCTGTCCGGTGGAGGTGGATATCCCGGGCTTTATCAACTTGATTACCGAAGGCGACCTTACCGGGGCCATCCGGAACCTGTGGGCCAAGAACGCCCTGCCGGCGGTTTGTGGTCGGGTCTGCCCCCAGGAGATTCAGTGCGAAGGACTGTGCATTGTCGGTAAAAAGGGTGAGTCGGTGGCTATCGGCAACCTGGAGCGTTTTTGCGCCGACTGGGAGCGGGAGAATGGGACCGGTGAACTGCCGCCGGTTCAGCAGTCCACTGGAAAGAAAGTGGCCGTTGTCGGCTCCGGTCCTTCCGGGCTCACCGTGGCGGGAGACCTCATTGTCAAGGGGCATGATGTCACTATTTTGGAAGCGTTTCACAAACCCGGCGGGGTCCTGGTATACGGCATTCCGGAATTCCGCCTGCCCAAAGCAATCGTTGCCCAGGAAGTCAATTTTCTGGAGCGGCTGGGAGTCAAAGTGGAGTGTAACGCGGTGGTCGGCCGCACGGTGTCCATCGACGAGTTGTTCGAGCAGGGCTACGATGCGGTGTACGTCGGCGTGGGCGCCGGCCTGCCCCGTTTTATGAACATTCCCGGTGAAAACTATGTGGGTATCCTGTCCGCCAACGAGTACTTGACCCGGGCTAATTTAATGAAAGCATATGAATTCCCTAAGGTGGATACCCCGATTCCCCTCGGTAAAAAAGTGGTCGTGCTCGGGGCCGGGAACGTTGCCATGGATGCGGCCCGAACCGCCATGCGTTTGGGTGCCGAAGAGGTTAAAATCGTCTACCGCCGATCCCGTGAGGAGATGCCGGCCCGCCAGGCGGAAATCCACCATGCGGAAGAAGAGGGCATCGAGCTCTTTCTGCTCACGAATCCCACCCAGTACCTCGGTAACGAAAAGGGGCGCCTGACCGGTATGGTCTGCCTCCAAATGGAACTGGGCGAACCCGATGAGTCCGGCCGCCGGAGCCCGGTCCCCATCGAGGGTTCTGAATTCGAGATTGAATGCGACCTGTGTGTCGTGGCGGTCGGTTCCGGGGCCAACCCGCTGCTTACCAGCGAGACGCCCGATATGCAGTTGAACCAGTGGGGCTATGTCTTTGCCGAACCGGAAACCGGAAAAACCACCAAGCGCGGGGTCTGGGCCGGGGGCGACATCGTCACTGGAGCCGCCACCGTGATCCTGGCCATGGGCGCCGGGCGGGAGGCTGCCAATTCCATCGACAAGTTCCTTAAGCTGGGGTGGTAAAAAAGAAGGTTCCAAGGTTAAACGGTTCAGGGGTTCAGAGGTTGAAAACTAAACCCCCTAAACCCTCTCCAAAGAGCCAAAAGTTTACCACGAGTTAAATATATAAGCTCACTGGAATTACTTCCGGTGGGCTTTTTTATTCAAACAACCCCCTCCCCCAGCCCCTGCCGCGAGGGGAGGGGAGCTATTTTTCGTGAAGGTTCTATTGGCCGAGACATATCTGGGTTAAGGCAGCGGCGGCTCTGGTCCCCCTCCCTTGACAGGAGGGGTTAGGGGAGGGTGAACGATCCGATGACTTGTGTGCTTCCAATTAATCAAAGACCGTTACCTAACCAACAAACATTTCCAGCCAGGTCTTAAACTGCGCCACTTTATCGGGGCCGTAGGCTTCAATTTCTTTTATGCGGTTCTCTAAAAAACTCCAGTAGTGCCGATCTGTGACCGTATCTGTCACAGACGGCGGTTATAATGGCCTCATAACCTTAAAAAGGAGGCCGCTATGACAACATTTACGATCA
>Ga0126325_10000153_pt1 | contig 19329 bp, 16 predicted proteins | sample InaspJWI14metaG_FD_94487 | JGI IMG/M metagenome (GOLD analysis project Ga0126325, IMG submission 94487) | Marine gutless worms symbiont microbial communities from Oahu, Hawaii - Inanidrilus sp. 1 OAHU.JWI-14 metaG | ecosystem: Host-associated > Annelida > Digestive system > Unclassified...
CTATAATCAATAATCAAGGTTTGACCCCCATTATCTTTATATCTTGACATCAAGATAATTGTCCTTATCATTTGACTATGCAAACCGCACCTCACATTCGGTTGGTTTTATGGAAGGCGACCAAAGCCATTGAAAAAGTCGATCGGGCCAGTATCGCTGAAACCGGTTTGCAGCTTAGCGAATTTACGATCCTGGAAGTTTTGCTGCATAAAGGACCGCTCCCGGTCAATACCATCGGTGAAAAGGTGCTTTTAACCAGCGGTTCGATGACCGCAGCCGTAAATAGATTGGAAAAAAAAGGCTTCGTCAAGCGAATTCAAGACCCTTCGGATGGCCGATGTTTTTACGTCCATCTGACGAAATCCGGGCGCAAGGTATTCAGGTTGGCTTATGGAAAACATGAGAGAAGCCTTGAAAAGATTGCCGAGGTCTTAACTCCTGAAGAGCGCAGCGAACTTGTCAGGCTATTAAAGAAGATCGGTCATCATGCTGAAAAGCTGCAGTGAGCATAATATATTTTTTAGCCACTTACCTTGATACCAAGATATAATCATGAGGTGTACCATGACTGCCAATCCAAGAATATCTGGAATTCATCACATAACCGCTGTTTCATCCTCGGCCGCTGAAAACCTGGCGTTTTACGAAAATGTCCTGGGTATGCGGCTGGTAAAACAGACCGTAAATTTCGACGACCCTTATACCTATCACCTGTACTATGGCGATGCCGTGGGCTCGCCGGGTACCATTTTAACTTTTTTCCCCTGGGAAAAACTGGCCCAGGGAAGACCCGGCGCCGGAATGATCACAGCGATCTCCTTTGCCGTAGTCCGCCATGCTATTGATTTCTGGGTCCAGCGCCTCGGCTCGTCAGGCATCGGCTTCAAAACGGACGAGCGGTTCGGCGACCCGGTCATTCAATTTGCCGACCCCCACGGTTTGCCCGTTGAGCTGATCGGTGTTGCAGATCCGCCGCCAGCCGCGTATTGGCACAAAACTCCCATAGCAGACGCGCATGCCATCCGCGGATTCTATTCGGCGACCGCCACATTGAAATCTCTGGAAGAAATAAAATCCCTCTTGAGGGATGTGATGGGTCTGACCCTGCATGACCAGGAAGATAACCGCTACCGCTTCAAGATGGCAAACACTGCGGCTCCGGGACACTTTTATGATGTCCTCGTGGACCCCCAGGCGCCGACCGGAAGGCCCGGGGGTGGCACAGTGCATCACATCGCTTTTCGCACGGACAATGACGCTGAGCAATCCGCGTGGCAATCGACGTTGACAAAATCCGGAGTGGGTGTAACCGGTGTGCGTGACCGGAAATACTTTCGTTCGATTTACTTTCATTCTCCGGGGGGCGTGCTCTTTGAAATCGCAACCGACCCGCCGGGATTTACCGTGGATGAACCGGTCGAAGAACTGGGCGCAGCACTGAAACTGCCGCAACAATATGAACATATCCGGTCTGAAATTGAAAAACGATTGCCGCCGTTGCGCCCAAATTCATTTCAACATGTATTCGAGGACGCACCACCATCGGCGGATACCGGCCACACCCTTGTGGCGCTGCATGGAACCGGCGGCAATGAACATGACCTGATCGGGTTCGCCAGAGAGGCTGCCGGCACATCGGCCACACTCAGTCCCAGAGGAAAGGTTCTGGAAAACGGTATGCCGCGTTTCTTCAGGCGGCTGGCCAACAATCTTTTGGATGAAGCAGATGTGATCTATCGTGCCCATGAACTATCGGATTTTATCATCGCGGCCGCTGCCGAGTACGGTCGGAATCCGGATAAGCTGACGGCCCTGGGCTACTCCAACGGTGCCAACATCGCCGCGGCCATCATGCTCTTGAGACCTAATGTATTCTCAAGTGCTGTTTTACTGCGCCCGATGCTGCCGCTGGAGAGTGCGTCGATACCGGATTTGAGCGGTAAGGAAATTCTTATTCTCCAGGGCGCTTTCGATGCCGTCATACCATCGGGCAGCACCGATCGACTTGCCGCATTGCTTCAACAGGCCAGTGCAAATGTTACATTAAAAAAGATAAATGCCGGACATGAAATTACAGCCCGGGATTTAAAAGTAAGTTCACAGTGGATATCCGAACTGCATGCCCGTGGTTATAATTTTTCTCATGCGTCTTTGATGCACCCGACGGTGTAAATTGTAAACATACTCCACTATCGAGGCAGGAGATGAAAATTCACAATCGCGTATTGATCCTGTTTGCCCATCCGGCATTGCAGAAATCTCGCGTCAACCGTGCGATGATCAAACAGGTGCGGACGATAAGAGGGATTCAGTTTCATGATCTCTATGAGGCCTACCCGGAATTTGACATCGATGTGTCTCACGAACAAGGATTGCTGGAAGCCAATGATGTGATTGTTTTCCAGCACCCTTTCTTCTGGTACAGCACGCCGGCAATATTCAAAGAATGGCTGGACCTAGTCTTGGAACATGACTGGGCTTACGGTAGCAAAGGCAATGCCCTGCATGGTAAATACGTCATGCACGCCGTTACTACAGGCGGCCGCGAAAGCGCATACGGGGCTCAGGGACTGAACCGATATAGCATGCGACAATTTCTCAGGCCGTTAGAGCAGACCGCCCAACTTTGCGGCATGCATTTTCTGCCGCCTTTTATCGTGCACGGCACGCATCAACTGACGCCCGCTGCAATAGCGCAGCATGCCGCCGATTATCGTCAGGTGATCAAAGCCCTGCGAGATGGCCGCTTCGATTTTGAGGATGTGAGCGAGTATCCGCGAATCAATGCAAACCTGAGCGAGACGTTGAGTTTGACTGAAGGAGAACAACATGCAAGGTGACGGCTTTTTTTATCAAGCTTTCATATATTTGACCGCGGCCGTGATTTCGGTGCCAATTGCCAAGCGTCTGGGTCTCGGCTCGGTGCTGGGTTATCTGATCGCCGGCATTGCCATCGGACCTTTCGGCCTGCATTTGGTTGGTGAAGAGGGACAGGATGTGATGCATTTTGCCGAATTCGGCGTTGTGATGATGCTCTTTTTGATCGGCTTGGAATTGCAGCCAAGTCTTTTGTGGAAGCTGCGAGCCCCGATTTTGGGATTAGGGGGGTTACAGGTCGGTCTCACTGCGGCGCTGATTAGCCTTATCGGCCTTTTTCTGGGACTGAGTTGGAAGGTCGCTTTGGCGGTTGGATTGATATTGGCGCTTTCTTCTACGGCGATCGTCTTACAAACCCTCAATGAAAAGGATCTCATGAAAACCGACGCCGGGCAAAGCGCGTTTTCGGTCTTGCTGTTTCAGGACATCGCCGTCATTCCAATGCTGGCGATTCTGCCGTTGCTGGCGTCGTCGATGTTAAATCTTCACCAGGCGGACCATGGCAGCGGACACGGCAGTACCTGGGTCGAAGGCATACCGATCTGGGGCCAGACATTACTCGTATTAGGGGCTGTGGCCGTCATCATCATCGCCGGACGTTATCTGACGCGGCCGGTATTTCGGTTTATCGCAAAAACCCGCTTAAGAGAAATTTTTACCGCGGCGGCCCTCCTGCTAGTCATTGGCATCACGCTGCTCATGACCAATGTCGGCCTGAGCCCTGCGCTGGGAACTTTTCTGGCTGGAGTTGTGTTGGCAGGCAGTGAATATAGACACGAGCTCGAAGGTGATATCGAGCCGTTCAAAGGGCTTTTGCTGGGATTGTTTTTCATAGCCGTGGGGGCATCCATCGATTTTAGCCTGATTGCCGATCAACCGGCCACCATCGGCGGTCTTGTCGCAGCGCTCATCGGCATTAAGTTGATTATCTTATTTATGCTTGGACGGGCATTCAAAATGGGGATGGATAACAATTTACTATTCTCGTTTGCCCTGGCACAAGGCGGCGAGTTCGCCTTTGTCCTGTTTGCGTTTGCCACCCAGAACAGCGTTATCCCCAACGAATTGGCTGCGATCTTGGTTGTGGTTGTGGCCATATCCATGGCGCTGACCCCCTTGCTGATCCTGGTCGTTGAAAAAATGCTCCTGCCCCGCATCGGCACGCGCGAACAACCGGAGCGCAAAGCCGATACCATTGAAGAAGAAAACCCGGTCATCATTGCCGGCTTTGGTCAATTCGGCAATATTCTAGGACGTCTGCTGCGCGCCAATGGAATCGAGGCGACATTCCTGGATTTGGATGCTGACAACGTCGAAATCCTGCGCAAACTCGGAATAAAAGTCTTTTACGGGGATGCATCGCGATTGGATCTGCTCCATGCGGCCGGGGCCGAAAAGGCGCAATTGATTATTCTGGCCATCGACGATCACCAGAAAATCATGAATATTATCGACACTGTCAATAAGCATTTTCACCATCTTATCGTAATGGCACGGGCCAACGGCCGAATCGAAGCTTATGAGCTATTGGAAAAGGGCGTCCAACATGTCTTTCGCGAGACCTTTGAAACGTCCCTGCGCATGGGCGTAGAGGCCATGCGGCAGCTGGGCGTACATTCGTATCAGGCGCACCGCTCGGCACGGCTTTTTCGGCGTCGAGACGATCGGGACTTGCAGGAACTTGCCGCCATGCGGCATGACCGTAAGGCCTATCTTAGCAGCGCTCGCAACCGGATACAGGATCTGGAACGGCTGCTAATCAAAGAACATGACGGGTATGATGAAACCAGGGATATGGGATGGGATACAACAACCCTGCGTCAAGATTTTGCGAACATTGCTGCTTCGGTTGAAAAGGCATCCCAGTAAATTCAATAGGGGTCAAACCTTGATTATTGATTATTTTAATCAATAATCAAGGTTTGACCCCTATCTCGATTTAAGATGCAGTTGCTATACGGTATTTTATTGTTAATGACCTTCATATCCGCGGCTCCTGTGGTGGCGGCGGAGGATGAGGCCTACTACGCACTAAGCGGTTCATGCAACCTCGAGTTTCCTCGGGACCACGGCGCGCACCCGGGATTTCGCACCGAGTGGTGGTATTACACCGGAAACGTTGAAACAGAGCAGGCCAGGCGATTCGGATATCAGCTCACCATCTTTCGGCGGCAGATCAGCCCGCCCGGGGCTGCCCGGCACTGGCCGGATCCGGCTTCGAAATGGCGCACCCAGCAGCTTTACCTGGGCCATATGGCCCTGTCTGATATTGACGGCAAGGGTCATTACTCTGAAGAAGACATATCCCGCGGCGTCCTGGGGTTGGCCGGTGTCCGGCAGACGGACGGTCAGGTTTCGGTGTTTATTAAAAATTTCGTCATTGAAATCGGGTCGAAAAGTCACCGGTTGCAGGCCACATCGAAAAAATTTTCATTCGACTTATTCTTAAAACCGATCAAAGGGCCTGTCCTGCACGGTGTTCGGGGCTATTCTCGCAAAGGCGACACACCGGATCGGGCCAGCTGTTACTATTCTTTCAGCCGGCTGCAAACCCGGGGGGAGATCAGGTTCAACGATCAGGAGTTTGCGGTAGATGGACTGAGCTGGATGGATCATGAATTCAGCACGGCCGACCTGCAGCCCGGGATCGAGGGCTGGGATTGGTTCAGCCTTCAGCTGGACAACGGCAGCGAGCTGATGCTTTATTTGTTGCGGCAGGCAGACGGACATTTAAACCCGGCATCCAGCGGCACGCTCGTCGATGAAAACGGCAGCACGCACCACCTGTCCCTGGATGCCATTGAAATTGAAACATTGGACACCTGGGAAAGTCCGCACTCCGCCGCTCGGTATCCCTCCCGCTGGCGGTTAGCGGTAGAGATAAATGACCTGCAGTTGTTTATCGAACCCAACCTGGCGGATCAGGAAATGCGAACGCCGGGCAGCACAGGGGTGACCTACTGGGAAGGCAGCGTGTTCGCCAGTGGACAGGCTCGGGGCAAGCCGGTTAAAGGCAAGGGATACGTGGAGCTAACCGGGTACGCGGGTGGAGCCAAACCGACGAAATAGATGAGCGTTGAGCCCCGCCTTGGCGGGGTTGAGCCGGTTTCAAAGAGGATTACAATCCATTTTTACTGCGAGCCAACGGGCTAACAGGCTAACGGGGAAACCGACCAACGGGCAAGCCGGCTAACGGGCTGAACCGGCCAAACCGGCAAACGGGCTCAACCTTCGTACAGCACTGCCAGAATCGTCGCCTTGCCGGACTTGGCCGATATATGATGCGGTGTGGTGGACAGGTAATATACACTGTCACCGGGCTCCAGTTCGAAGGCGTCCTGACCGATTTTCATCTTGACCACACCGTCCAGCGCGAAAATGAATTCTTCGCCCTCGTGGATGGATATTTCTTCCTCGGGGTCTTCTTCCAGCTGGACCAGCAAGGCCTCCATATGGCGCCCTTTTACTTCAGGCGCCAGGCTCATATAAGTGTAGGCTTTTCTTTGACCTTTGTGCGACGTTGAGCGGGATATCACCTTGCGTTCATCTTTGCGGGTGATCGAATAGATTTTATTGCCGACTCCCGATACAATTCGACCGAAGGCGCTGTCCAGCGCCTTCGAGAGTTTGATGACCGTACCCAGCTGGGGTTGAACCTCATCCTTTTCAATGCGATCCAGCATTTGAACTTCGAAACCGGTGAGTTTGGACAGCTCGTCCAGGCTCAGGCCCTTTTCCTTCCTCAGGTTTTTGATCCTTGTTCCGATTTCTTCGACACTTTCTTTGGCGGTTTCCGTTATTCTGCCGGTCAGATCTTCGAAGAAGTCAACATTTATGTAGGGTTTAGGAGGTCCCTGTTCCATGTTTCAGCTCCTTTTTACATTAGGGGTAAAATCGATATGATGATGAAAATATCTAAATTCGCAATCGTTCAGCCACAAAGACGCTAAGATGCTTAGATAATTCAAAATTACTTTCAAAAGCGAAAGGCGTCATCTGGTTCTATTCGGAAATGAATTCTGCCCTTACAGGGCACCAATGTGCCGTGCAATGACGATCCGTTGTATCTCGGAAGTTCCTTCCCCGATCTCCAGCAGTTTCTGGTCCCGGTAAAAGCGTTCGATGTCATATTCCTGCATCAGGCCGTAGCCGCCATGCAGCTGCACCGCATGGTTGGCGCAGCGATACATGACTTCCGAACAGTAGAGCTTGGCCATAGCGGCTTCTTTTGAAAACAGCCGGTCATTGTCACGCAGCCAGCAGGTGCGATACAAAGCTAGCCGCGCCGCATCGATTTCCATGGCCATGTCTGCCAGCTTGAAAGCATTGGCCTGGAATTTGGAAATGGGCATACCGAACTGTTCTCTTTGCCGGCTGTATCTTAAACCCAAATCGAAGCATCCCTGGGCGCCGCCCAAGCCCATGGCCGCAATCGACAGTCGTCCGCCATCTAGAGTTTCCATCATTTGCCGGAAGCCGTGGCCCCGCGGACCGAGCAGGTTATCCTTGGGCACCCGGCAATCTTCAAAATACAGTTCGCTGGTATTGGATGCCCGCCACATTAGTTTACCGTGCATCTCTTTGGCGGTGTAACCCGGTGTACCGGAATCAACCAGAATGCAGGACAGCTCCGCCTTGCCGTCCTCTCTCGCGCCGGTACGGCACATGACCGTCACACCGGCGCTGATATCGGTGGAGGCGTTGGTGATGAAGATTTTACTGCCGTTGATGACCCATTCATCGCCGTCCAATACAGCGGTTGTTTTTGAGGCCACGGCATCGGAACCGGCATTCGGTTCGGTAAGGCCGAAACCCCAGAGGGCTTCACCGCTGCACAGCCTAGGAAGGTAATTTTGTTTTTGTTCTTCACTGCCGAAATAATAAATAGGTCCGATGCCAAGGGAGTTTTCGGCCGCCACGGTTGCGGCGTGCGAACCGTCAACCCTGGCAATTTCTTCGACGGCGATGATGTAGGAAAGATAATCCATACCCTGCCCGCCATATTTTTCGGAAACAACAATGCCGAAAAGACCCAGCTCAGCCATTTTTTGCATTGTTTCATAAGAGAATTCTTCTCTTTGGTCCAACTCCCGGGCAACCGGCTTGATCTCCTTTTCAGCAAAATTGCGCACGGATTCACGGAGTATTTCCTGTTCGGGAGAAAGGGTAAAATCCATATTCACTCCTTAAGCTTTGTTTAATAATGCCTGCCCAGATAGATTGCGACGATCATGTCTGCGCCGATTCAATTTTCTCGAGGTACTTCCGGGACAAGTCAGAACAAAAGGCGGTCAAAAATGCTGGCGCGTTCTTATCCTCATTTTGCTTCTATTTATAGGTTGAACCGCGATCATTGTCAATCCATAAACACCGGTACTGGCAACCGACATTCAATACAAAGGCCTTTCAGATCTGTACGATTTCACCGTCATTGGATTAATAGTGGTATTTGAACATCTGCATAGAATGTTTATTTTTACACTCAGCATCTTAAAAAATTGTATAGTTTTAAACGAAATGTTGAAACCTAAAATTGTTGCTAATTTTCTTCTATCACGCTATTAACTTAATCGATGAATCCAATCATTTTTATCGCCCCGGATTTTCGTGCTCTGCTAAAGCCGCAAACCGGATCATGCGCGGTCAACCCTTACCTAGGAGGCACTTTAAATGAAGCTTATTAAAATTTTTATTATCGGGGCTGCGCTGCTTTTCTGCTATTGCGGGGCGCTGTTTGCCATGGAACTGCAAGAGGGTTTTTCCGGCATTAAATGGGGAACCGAGGTTACGAATCTGGAAAACTTAAAAAAGGTAGGATCGAAAAATAAGGTCGATTATTATATCAAACCCGGCGTTATTCATACGTTTGATTATGTTAAAATCCCTCTGGTTACCTTTGGATTTTATGCCGGTCGTTTTTTTGCCGCATATGCCCACATCGAAACGCCTGAGGTTTTCGCCCAGATGAAGCAATATGTTCAATCGCGGTACGGTATTCCGATAATCAAGTTTACATCTGAAAGTGGTAATCCTACAGAATATCGATGGAAAAAAGATAAACTGAAACTCAAGTTGAAGGTTCATAAATACACAGGCAAGATGAAATTGGGCATCTACTATACCCCGATTTCCAGGTTGGTCAACGAATCCCAGCAGGAACGCTACAATGAAACGGCGTTCAAATTCCTGCCGAAGGACAAACCGATCACCCCGGCATATGTGCCGCTGCTCGAGTTCTGAGATACTATGCCTGGGTTATTGGAAACGGCCGGCCGATCCTTCAAAAACGCATTTAACTGATTTATTTTTTTACCCTTTGATCTTCGCCGTCAGCGTCCGTCTGCGCTTTTCGAGTTTGGGGCTTCGCCCGAGGGCTACGACCCCACAAGACAGCGGAACAAGACGACCCAATAGGATGATCTTCGTCTTCAGCGTCCGTCTAAGCTGAGGCCACGCCGGACAGGTCCAGCTTTATCGAGACGATGCAGGATTAGTCCGAATCTGCCTTTTGGATTACGACGGAACTAGATGACCCCTAAGTTTGGGCTTCACTTTCTGCTAAGGATTTCAGGTTACTGTCGCTGACGGGAGCGCCCATGGAGCATATCATTATCATCGGTGGCGGTGGGACGGGCGGGGCCCTGGCCCATGATCTTACCTTGCGCGGTTTTAAAGTGACGCTTCTGGAGAAAGGCGAGCCGCTTTCCGGCACCACCGGCCGGCACCACGGCCTGCTGCACAGCGGTGCCCGCTATGTGACCCATGATCCGGAGGCTGCCAAAAAATGCATTCAGGAAAATAGGATCCTGAGGCGAATTGCACCGCAGGCTCTGGAGCAGAATGACGGTCTGTTTGTCGCCTTGACGGATGCGGATATGGCCTACCGCAGTTCCTTTCTAAAGGGATGCCGGGCGTGCGATATACCGGCGGCAGAGCTGCCGGTCACAAAAGCGCTCTCGATAGAACCGGCCTTGAATCCCGACATAAAAACAGCCGTTCAAGTACCAGATGCAACCATGGATGCCTGGCGCCTGCCCATGCACTTTTTGGCCACCGCCAAATCAAACGGTGCCGACATTCGTCCCTTCTCCGAGGTGATTGAAATTTATCACACCGCAGGTGCGGTGTCCGGTGTTCGCGTGTTCGATTATGCGCGCCACCGGGAATATGATCTTGGCGGTGACTTGATAATCAACAGCGGTGGTCCCTGGGCGGGCAAGATTGCCGCCCTGTGCGGATTGGATCTGCCGGTTCAGCCCGGACCGGGGGTAATGGTGTCCATCGCCGAACGTGTGACCAATATGGTGATCAACCGGCTTCATCCGGCCGGCGATGGGGATATTATCGTGCCCCAGCGTCGATTGACCGTTCTCGGAACGTCGGTCTGGCTGGAAGAGGAACCGGACGCAGTGACAATGCCCTCCGATCATGCCGAAATGATCATCATGCTGTGCGCAAAATTGGTTCCCGTTGTCAAAGAGGTTCCCGTACATTCCGTCTGGTCGGCGTCCCGGCCGCTGATCGCCGACGGTGCAGCCGAAAACCCGCAGGTAATCAGCCGAACATTTGGTTGTTATGACCACGGTAAAATAGACAACCTGGAAGGATTTCTTTCGGTCATCGGCGGCAAAGCGACCACCCAGCGCGCAATGGCGGAAAAAACAGCGGATCTGATCTGCCGCAAAACCGGCAGGGACATCTCCTGCCGCACCTGCGATACAAAGCTGCTGCACTACCGTTTGTTTTATAAGTGAGGCAAGTTTTATATTGGCAGGGATAATGCTGGTGGGAGGCGGGGAAGCTAGGAAGCTGGAAAGCAGGGAAGCCAGGAAGCTGGAAAGCAAGGAAGCCAGGAGGCTGGTAAGTTAATAACCGATAAACGCCTCCAAGCCTTAAAGCCTCCAAACTTTCCAGCTTTTCCGCTTCCCAGCCTCCCAGCTTAAAAGCTAAGCGCGATGGCGATTAACAAAAAGAAATACTCACGGTACAAAAACACAGCCATGCAACAAAAACAAATCACATTTAGGATTTTACGCTACAAGCCGGGGGTGATCGATCCATCGCGGTTTCAGGAATTCGAACTGATCGTCGATGAGAACACGACCGTTCTGGACGGTCTGGAAAAAATCCGACTGGAGCAGGATGCTACTTTGATGTACCGGCATTCCTGCCATCATTCATCCTGCGGCACCTGCGCCTGCAAAATAAACGGGAAGGCGCGCTTGGCCTGTATCACACATGTTCTTGCGCTCAATTCCTCCACCGCAGTCCTGGAACCACTGGACGGTTTCCAGTGCCTTGGTGATCTGGTGGTGGATATGCGCTATTTATTCAAAAACTTTGCCCGGCGCTGGTCTTATGTGCGTGAAGCAGAGAATGTGAAATCAGAAGTTCAACCTGACGGAATTGGCGGCTTTACCCGATTTGAAGACTGCATTGAATGCGGCGCTTGCGTTGCCGCATGCCCGGTTATCGATAAAAACGCCGACTTTATGGGGCCTGCGGCCCTGGCCGCCCTTCACCGGGAAGTGTTGAAATCTCCCGATAGAAAATCAGAGCTAATGGCCCTGGCCGGTGCCAGGCGGGGAGAACAGATGTGTGAAAGGGCGCTGAATTGCAGCCGGGTCTGTCCGACCGCCGTTTATCCGGCGCGGCACATCGCGGATTTAAGGCGCAAGTTGCACCCCAAAACCGGTTCATGAATTTAGAGCTTACCTACAAAATCTAAACTTTTTCTCATTCAAAATTCGATGTTGGACGTTCGATGTTTGACCTGCCCGCGATGCCTTAAAACTGGTATGAGGCAAATTTAATCCTTTGATTTATATATCCATGTTTACGCCAAGCCAACACAATATGTTTGGCAGGCGGGTGTTCAATTGATTTCAAGAAACCTCCCTCGATCCCCTGGGCGTAAATAATAACCCAGTGCTTATGAGGTGAAGCCCCTATCTCGTTCATGATCCTCGAAGGTGCGATCTTAAAATTTCCACATGACAGGATCATCGTCTAAATGGTCGGTGACCGTCCGTCCGATGGCATCCATATCCGCCAGATCCTGCGGGCTTAATTTGATTTTTGCCGCTGCAGCGTTTTCAGTGGCCTGCTGCGCATTGCGGGCGCCGGCAATGGCACAGGTATTCGGCTGGGCAATGACCCAGGCCAGGGCCAGCTGTCCAAGGGTGCATGCGTGCTTTTCGGCGAGGGGTCGCAGGCGGTTCAGCGCCTGCTGAATGCGCTCGTAATTGTGCGCTTGAAACAGTTTGCTGCCGGCACGATGATCTTCGGATTCGAACCGGTGGTCCGGTCCGAACTTGCCGGTCAGCAGCCCCTGGGCCATGGGCGAATAAGCTAAAATGGTGATGTCGTTTTCGACGCAGTATGGCCGGGTATCGGTTTCCGCGTGGCGCCAGAACAAAGAATAGGGAGGCTGCAGGCTGGCGATGGGACCGTATTGAGCGGCTTCCGCCAACTGCTGCCGTGAGAAATTGGACACCCCGATGGCTCTGATTTTACCCTGCTGCTTCAAATCGATCAGAGCGCGCATGGTTTCTTCAACCGGCACCTTTTTCATACCCCACGAGCCGGCCGGCCAGTGGATCTGATAAAGGTCAATGGTATCGGTTTTCAGGTTTTTTAAAGATCGTTCGCAGGCTTTAATCACCTGATCATATTTGAGATGATTGGCGAACACTTTGGTTGCGTAAACGACTTTATCGCGCACATCGGACAGCGCCCGGCCGAGGATTCGCTCCGAATGGCCTTTCCCATAGGCTTCAGCCGTGTCGAAAGCCGTTATGCCGGCATCATATGCAGCGCGCATGGCTTTTGTGGTTTCGCTGTCATCGATGCCGGTCCACATTTCCTTGCCCGCCTGCCAGGTGCCCATGAGGATCGGTGATATCCGAATGTCGGATGTGCCCAATGTTCGCAATTCCATCATTGCCTCCAATTTGTTGCGGCAATTTTTAGCGTCGATATATCGTAGAATATAATCTTTAAGAACTAAATTAAGAAGTTGATTATTTGTCAATTATTAGCCAATAGTTGAGCATTGTCAAATCTTCCGCATGGAAACAGATGAGAATGAAGAAAAACAAATTTGATGAAAAAGTTTTAAATTTGCGAAGTAACGACCGGATCGAAGAAATGGAAGTCAAGCGTGTGATCGATGTGTGTCTTGAGCAGTGTTCAGCGGTTCGCCTGCTGGATGTCGGAACTGGCAGTGGCTTATTTGCGGAAGAGTTTGCCGACCGGGGTATATGGACAATAGGTATAGATCCAGATGCGGATATGATTGCGGCAGCCCGATATTATGTCGCCGGAGTTGATTTTTTAGTGGCGCAAGCCGAAAGGTTACCTTTCAAAGAAAGTACCTTCGATGCGGTATTCATGGGCATGGCACTGCATGAAACAACTGAACCCGACAAGGCGCTGGAGGAGGCTCGGCGGGTGAGCCAAAGCCAGGTTGCCGTGCTGGAGTGGCCTTATCCCCAGCCACCTGATCCTGCACCGGCTGCCAGACGATTCAAACCGGAAGAACTGCAGGCAATGGCCCGCAAAGCCGGCTACCGCAAGATAACTCTTTTGCCCCTGAAACATAAGGTTTTGTATCTGTTGCTAGTTTGATGATCCTGTAAAAAGTACCGAACCCGAATAAAATCAATTTAAGCCGGTTGATCGATTATCCCTTTTGTGGTACCGCTCGATAGAGGGACGGCCGATCTCGATGAATCCAGATCCGGTTGTACCTTTTCGAATAATCCTCAAATCCAAGGAACACCGCCATGCCATCATACGCCATCCCTGATCCGGAAACCCTTCAACGGGAGATCAAAGACTCCCATGCGCGTTGCCGGCAGCTTGGTGTGAATCCCGGCGAAACTCGCAATCCGCGGCAAAAAAGTTTGACACCCGAAGAGCTGGAATACCGACTCGAAAAAAACCGAGATTTTTTAAATATTGCAATCGACCAGATTGAAGAGCTCTATCAGTTTGTAGCCGGCGCTGGATTCGTCGTGAATATTGCCGACAAAGATGGTTACATCCTGTACACCGTCGGGGACCAGCCCATTCTGAAAAAAATGGCTGCCGGTAACTGTTGGCCCGGCTTTCGGTGGACGGAGGCCGACGTCGGCACCAGTGTCATCAGTCTATCACTGGCCCGTGAGATTCCGGTGCAGATCAATGACGATGAGCATTTCTGCGAGCGCGGTCATGGTCATACCTGTTCCGCATCACCCATATTCGACCCTGACAACCGGCTCATCGGTGTTATCGCCATGTCCGGGGATGCCAGCCAGGTGCATCCGCACACTCTGGGGATGGTTGTCACGGCGGCCAGGGCCATCGGTAACCAGATGCGAATTCAGAAAGCCTCCAAAGAGTTGCTGCTGCGTAATAATTATATGAACGCCGTCATTGACTCCATCGACAGCGGTGTGATGGCCATCGACAAAAACGGCGTCATCAAACAGATCAACAACAAGGGGCGGAGCATTCTTCAATGGGACGAATCCCTGGAAGGCAAGTCCTTGTCAGCGCTTCTCGGCTCCCAGATGGATTTGAACCGCTTGATGCACCCTGGTTTCGAATTTGTCGACCGCGAGGTATTTATTCATGCCCCGCGACGCGTGATTCAGTTGATATGCACAGCCAAACCAATTTTTGATCCGGCGGAACGGATGCACGGAATCATCATCGTATTCAATGAAATCAATCGCATTCGCAGACTCGTCAACGAAATGGCCGGCACCCAGGCCCGATTCACATTTGAAGACATCATCGGCATCAGCGCCGCCATTCAGGAAACCAAGAAAATGGCGATGATCACCGCACTGGGAAGATCGACCGTTCTGCTGCTGGGCGAAACCGGTACGGGCAAAGAGCTTTTTGCCCAGGCCATTCACAACCACAGTGAAAGAAAAGATCATCCGTTTCTGGCCATAAATTGCGGCGCTATCCCGCGAGAACTGCTGGAAAGTGAATTATTCGGATACGTGGAAGGCTCGTTTACGGGCGCCCGCAAGGGCGGTCGGCCGGGCAAGTTCGAACTCGCCGACGGCGGCACCGTATTCCTGGATGAAATCGGCGATATGCCCACGGACATGCAAGTTAAATTATTGCGTGTGCTTCAGACCGGAGAGGTGTATCGAATCGGGGAACATAAATCGATTTCCGTCGATGTGCGCATCATCGCGGCCACAAATTCCGACTTGAAGCAAAAGGTCGACCGCGGAAACTTCAGAGAGGACCTGTTTTACCGCCTCAATGTGTTACCGATATCCATCCCGCCGCTGTGTGACAGGTTTGAAGACATTATACTTCTGGCTAAGCACATTCTGAACCGCTGCTCACAGGGTTTGAAAAAACCCGGCTTAAGTTTATCACCGGCTGCCGAGCAAGTGCTGCTCAGTCATAACTGGCCCGGGAATATTCGTGAACTCGAAAACGTTGTTGAACGCGCTGTAAATCTGGCAGACGGGAAACTGATCGAGCCGGCAATCCTTGGCCTGGCCGGCGTAACGGTTAAAAAAACTGGACTGAAGATCAAGCGCGGCACGCGACTGGCGGATCTGGAAAAGCAGGCCATCATGGAAGTTATCGCTGAGACCGAGTTTAATCTTTCAAGGGCTTCAAAAAAACTGGGCATCTCACGGGCAACGCTGTATAACAAGATTAAAAAATATAATCTTACACCGGCCCGTGTAACTGTATAAATTTAAGACATGTAAAACATTTTTACATAGGTATTAACTACTTAATATATTAAATTTTTATTGAATGTATCATAATAGTTGTCTAATTAATTGACAAATAGTGATCCAGCCATCACCAATTCGAATTCCATTAAAATAAACCGATTATGTGTGTTATATAGAGTGCTTAGCATTATCCCCCATTGTCGCACCTATAAGGCATTCAGACTGGCATGAACTTTGCCTTTTTTAGCTCCAGAAAAGCCGACAGGTGATACCAAGCCCGCATCGCGGATTCCCTGCCGGGTTTTCAACGGGCCGCTTTCCCCGGTACAGGCGATTATTTTTAACCAACCCAACTTCGACAAATTCACTGCAGATTTACACAGGGATAACAAACCCGGGATTAATGCCAGCATTCACAAACAATGTCTGTTAGCGTAACTACAATTGATCACATCTTTTACAAACTGAACACCTCGGCGGCAATTCGATTTTCTATAATTCCTCCGTCCAGGCGAGTTAAAAATTTCGAGGACTTAAACCGCAGCTTTCACCGCTGATTGAAACCTGCAAAGCATTCGCCAACGGCAATGATGAGGTTATTCAGATGAACCAAGGGCAACAGCCAACCTGGGCCATCATCGGTGGCGGTAACGGCGGTCAATCCCTTGCCGGCCATCTCTCTTTAATGGGATTTTCTGTCCGGCTGTACGACATATTTCCGGATACGATCGAGGCCATAAATTCCCAGGGGGGTATTCACATTGATGGCGCCGTTGAAGGATTCGGCGAAATCGAGTTGGGTACGACCAATATCGCCGACGCACTTAAAGGTGCCGATATCGTGATAATCGTTGCACCGGCCGTTGCTCATCGATCGATAGCCGCAGACTGTGCCCCCCATCTGCAGAATCATCAGGTCATTTTTATTCATTCGGGCGCAACCTGCGGGGCCCTCGAGTTTAAAAAAGTGCTGGCGGATAGAAATTGCACAGCCGATGTCACGATCGCAGAAGCCAACTCGCTGCTGTATGCCTGCCGCAGTCCGCAACCCGGCCGGGCTTCAATACTGGGTATCAAAAAGGAGCTGATGGTCGCCGCGCTCCCGGCCAACGAGAACCAGAGGGTGCTGGAATTACTAAATAGCGCTTTCCCCCAAATGTACGCCGGGGAAAATGTCATGCAAACCAGTCTGAGCAATCCCAATGCCATGATGCATCCGGCACCGACGGTACTCAACACCTCTCTGATCGAATCGGGTAGAGACTGGTTGTATTATTGGGACGGTATCACGCCGTCCATTGGCGCCTTCGTAGAACAAATGGACCGGGAAAGAGTTACCCTGGCCGAGATTTTCGGACTGAAGCTGCCCACCATCCGGCAATGGTATAAATCGGCCTATGGCGTCGATGGTGAGACGCTTAGCGAGGCGGTTCGGAAAAATAAGGCCTACGCGAAAGTCGGCGGCCAGAAAACCCTGCTGACGCGTTACATCTTAGAAGATATACCAATGGGATTAGTGCCGATGGTGTCCCTGAGCAAAATGTTCGGTACCGACGTATCCCGGATGGAAACCATCATTAAACTGGGTGAATTTTTAACCGGCAAGGATCTTACAACAACCGGCAGAACGGTTGAAAATCTCGATCTGGCCGGAATGACGGTTGAGGATATCCGGCAGTATATTCTGACCGGGGTTTTGCCCTGATGCTTGCCCGCTAGGCTGTGTCGCAATTATTTGATCTTCGTACGGAGATAAACACTTAAAGCGCTAAATTATTTTTTAAGCACTAGGGACGGTGGTAAGTTTTTTGAAAAAAATGAACGCCGAACATCGAACGTCCAACATCGAATTTTGAATGAGAAGGTTAAGAAACAGACCCAAGAAAGGAGGCACACCAATGAAGAAGCAAAATATCATGCAACTCACTATCCTAAAAACAATGGCGGTGTTTGTCGGATTTACATTTATCCTGGCATCCCCGGTCCTGGCGGCAGAAAAGCCGGGTGCCAGAGAGCCGGGCGCCAGGATCGGCGCCATGCAGATTATGACCGCCACGGCCACCTTTGATCCGGTGCGACCCGAAGCAGCCCGGGTGATTGCAGCGGCTTTCCAGTCCATCGGCTGGGACGTCAAGGCCAATCCGATTGACTACAATCAAAATGTGCAGAAGGTCATTTCGGAGCACGATTATGATATGTGGCTGGTCATGCTCTCCGGTGCGTCTCTGCGCATCGACCCGAACGTGTTTATTTATAAAAAGCACTATTCGGGTGAATTCAAAAAAAGTGGCTGGAACTGGGAGGGTCTCAGCAGCCCCGAAATCGATCAGCTGGCCGTGAGCCAGCAGAAAGAGATGGACGTGCAGCGGCGCAAAGAGATCGTTCACAAAGCACAGGACCTGATCAAAAAGAACCAATCCATGAGCGTGCTGGCCTATGTACAGATGACCAATGCCTACCGCTCGGACCGTATCAAAAATGTGGTGCCGATGATGGGCGAAGGTATCGGCAGCTTCTGGACCGACGTTGGCATGGAGGTCGTCCAAGGCGACGGGTATGTGCGCACCGGAATTACTTCGCCGCTTAAAAACCTTAATCCCGTGGCGGCCAAGGATCATCTGGAATTTCTGGAACTGCGCATGATCTACGATCGTCTATTTCGTATCAGCCCGAGCGGCAAGGCCGAGCCGTGGGCGGCCGAATCCTACAAGGTTGTGGACCCGACGACGATCGATATCACCATTCGCCAGGGGATGAAGTTTCACGACGGTGCCGATGTAACTGCCGAGGACATCAAATTTACGCTGGAGTATCACAACCAGTGGAAGGCGCCTTTTTTTGTGGAATCTCTTAGAAATCTCGAATCGGTTGAAACCACGGGAAATTACAGCGTGCGGATTAAACTCAAGGAACCCTACGCGCCCTTTATTCCCAACCTGCTGGGGGCGATTTTCATCATTCCCAAACATATCTGGCAGGACATTCCGGATAAGGTTGACGACGTCAGCGATCCGTTGAATTATCCCAATGAAAAGCCGGTCGGCAGCGGGCCGTTCAGGTTCGATTATTGGGATAGAGGAAGGGAAATGAAGGTTTCGGCATTCAAACAGCACTTCAATCCCCCCAAGGTGGACGGCATCATCCGGGTTGTATACGGCAGTCACGATGCTATGGCGGCGGCCATAGAAAAGGGCGAGTGTGATCGGACCCGCTACATCCTCAAACCGAGCCTGCTGGTGGATATGCAAAAAGTCAAAAATGTGGTAGCCAAGGGGTATCCCAATCACGGGTTCTACACCCTGTCTTACAATACCCGGCGACCCCCGCTGGATGACCCAGCTTTTCGCAGGGCCGTCGACCACCTCATTCCCCGGGAATTGATGATCGAAGCAATCCTGTCAGGTTTCGGCGAACCGGGCGGATCGGTCATCGCACCGGCCAACGAGTTCTGGCACAATCCGGCCATCAAGCCGAGTCCCGAAGATGTCGCCAAGGCCAAAGAAATCCTGGAAGAGGCGGGTTACTTCTGGAAGCGGGGCAGACTGCATTATCCCAAAAAATAAGCACCTTCAAACAATCCCCCGGGATGCACCGCCCGGTCTGTTCCGGGGGATACAAAGGTTGAAGCCATGCAAGAATACATTATCCGCAGAATTCTATACACGCTGCTGACAATTTTCGGCGTGGCCACCATTTTATTTTTCGTGTTCCGCATCATGCCGGGGGATCCCACCGCCCAGGTGATTTC
>Ga0126325_10000160_pt1 | contig 19205 bp, 17 predicted proteins | sample InaspJWI14metaG_FD_94487 | JGI IMG/M metagenome (GOLD analysis project Ga0126325, IMG submission 94487) | Marine gutless worms symbiont microbial communities from Oahu, Hawaii - Inanidrilus sp. 1 OAHU.JWI-14 metaG | ecosystem: Host-associated > Annelida > Digestive system > Unclassified...
CCCAACAACTTGAATCCGAGGGCATTGATCCCCGAGTGCCTTGGCTATATAATTTTAAGGTCGATTTTCACTTTAAATGATACGTAAAAGTCAAATAAATTGTCATAATAAAATAGCTGCCACGGCGGGATTAAGGAATGCGCTTTCAGCGCGGTCTATCTATAAATAGATAGGTTGTCTCTATCTGCCGCGTGTTAAGGTATCGCCCCACTAAATCTATTCGTAAAAAATCGACAGAATTCCACAACTTTAGTCACTTTAGCTCACTTTAGTCACTTCAAACTTTCCAGTAGTCAGTAATATGTTATCGCATTTATATATGCATGTACCAAGTTCCACGCCAGCTGAAAGCACCTCAATCAGCGATAGGTACGATTAGCCATAAAGGTTTCTAAAAGACCCAGTACGAGCACAACCAGCAGGATCCACCACCATGAACGCTGGGATTCTTCCAGCTGAATCCTTAACGGTGAGGACTGTCCCGCCTGGAATGTATCACCCACCGTCTCGGATGCGATCACTCTGTCCCGGACTTCATCCGGATCCACGGATGCAAGCTCCGACTCCTGCGCGGACACATTGACGGCAAAACCGCCAACCAAACTTCCGGATTGGGTCTGGTAAAAACCCGGCGCATCGGTTGCCTGGTAGAAATTAAGACCCTGCGGCTTTGAACGCAGCAGCGTCTCCACGCCCTGGGGCGATGTCACCCGGGCCGCCCCATCCGGTGCAATCGAAACCGGGACGAGTTCTCCGACCCGGTAGGACATATTTATTTCCTGCTTTGCGGCCAAATAGCGCACGGCTTCATGCACCAAGGGCAGGTACGTCACCTGGCGCGGAAAATTATTCCACTCCGGATCCAGGGAGGACGTAAAGAGCAATACCCTTCCGTTGCCGACCCTGCTCGCAAGTAGTGCCGCATCACCGTTGTCGAATCGCATGATCACGTCGCTGCCGGACGCAGGATCGGTGGACCAGTATCCGTGAAACCGGGCTTTCCCGAAATCCGTTTTATCGCCTTCTTTCAGGGAACGGAAAATGGGATGCTGCCCTTGAACCTGAGAGATCACCAAGCCTGTTCCATCGGTCAAGATTTGCTTTTGCTGCAGCAAGGCCGGTGTTAAATCCGTGAACTGCCGGTTGTAATCGACGCCGTCTACGCGGCCGGCCGGTGCCAGCAGGAGACCGCCGCCCCCTTTCACATACGAGCCAAGTGCACCCAGCTGTTGCGGGGTGAGGCTGCCAACGTTGAGCAGGACCATTACGGCATAAGACGCTAATGCCTCGAGTGTCAGCTGTTCGGGTCTGACGACATCGACATGAAACCGCGTTTTAGACTTCTGGGTCAGAGCCAACCGAAACCAGTAGGCTTCGTCCGCGTCTCCGCCGCCGGCTGATTCTCCACTGACGCACAGCACTCTCAAGGGTGGTTCGAGATGAACACCAAAATAGTGAATGTTATCCGGTTCAAAGCGGTCACCCGCAATTGTCAGGGTGCCGCGGTGCAGACCCGCTTGTGTGAAAGAGACCGGAAATTTAACCACAACTTCAGAACTATCCCCCAGGTCGATTGTCCGGTTTGCCAGTTGAGCGCCATCGAGCCCGAGAGACACCCGGCTTTGGGGTACGGTATCTGTGCCGACGTTTTTAATGCGGCCGATAATGGTGTATTTTTCCGGATCACGGCTATGCTCCACGGCTGTGATATCCGTCACCGTCAGATTGGAAGTCTCTGGATCTCCGACTTTGATGCCCTCAAACCGGACACCGGCACTCAATTTCCAGAGGTCGGTACCGGCAGGCACGGCAACTTGCTGGTAATCGGAGACCAGATACACGGATTTGTCCTGATAATGGGCCGACTGCAAAACCTGATCCGCTAAACGCAACGCGGTTAGAAAATCGGTAGCTCGATAGCCGGGAGCGGGAATGCGGCGCACAAAGGTCTCCAGGGCCGTGAGATTCGTTGTCAGGGCTTTCATCGGACCTGTGCTGTCGGCAAAGGTGATGATCGCAGCCTCATCCCCCTTTTTCAGGGATTTTATAATATCAATGACGGCTGCCTTACCCTGGCTGAAACGATCTGCATAGCGCATGCTCATGGACGTATCCAGCAGGATGACCAGCGATTGCGGCGCTGTGCCCACCAGTTCCGAATAGGCGCCGGTGAGTATGGGCCGTGCAAAGGCCAGCGCCAGCAGGCCTACAATAGCAACCCTTAGCATCAGCAACAGCCATTGTTGGATTCGCTGAAAATAAACCTGTTTTTTCGGGGCCCGCCTCAGGAATCGGACGGTCGGCAGCATCACCCGCTCCGCCCGCTGCCTGCGAATCAAATGAATCGCCAGGGGAATACCGATCCCCAATAGTCCTAGTAGAAACCATGGTGTTAAAAATGACATGGGTTATTCTCTGATCCGGATGAACCGGAATTGACTATTGAATACAGATAATGAACATTTATGTTCCACCGAAGAATTGAAGATTGAAAATTGAATATTGAAGATTTGTGGATGTCGCTCCGCTCCGCCTATTATAAATGGATAGAATTCCTTGAATCTTCAATATTCAATATTCAATCAGAACTTCCTGGCGCGCTTCGAAAGATAGGACGCCAGCGCCGTATCCAATGGCTCGGATGTGTTCAAAAGGCAATAATCCATTCCGGCACTCCGGCACTTTTCTTTGTAAAAATCGCAGAAGCTCTCAATTTCCTGCATATAGGTTTCTCGTACGCGTTGGGGTACGGCTTTCTGAATCTCGTGTGTTTCGCTGTCTTCAAAATCCGCAATCCGCTCAAAGGGAAAGGTCAATTCGTCATTGTCCAGGACATGAAACACGATAACGTCATTGCCCTTCGAGCGCAGTTGCTGCAGCCCCGACATCGTGGCCTCGTTTTCGTCGAGCAGGTCGCTGATCAATATGACCAATCCCCTGCGGTTGAGCGAATGCGCCAGATCCGACACAGGCTGCAGAATGTCGGTTTCTTCACCGACGGCCATCTCTGTCAGAGCACGCAGAATCTGCATCAGATGACCTTGACGATAACGGGAGGGCAGGTATTGTTGAATTTTGTGGTCAAAAGTGATCAATCCTACCGCATCCCGCTGGCCGGTAATAAAATAGGCCAAGGCCGAGGCCAGGGTTCGTGCAAATTCGAGCTTGGTCAATTCGCCGGACCCGTAGCCCATCGATGCGCTGCAGTCCAACAGGATGTAACAGCGGACATTGGTTTCATCCTCGAATTGCTTGATGTAAAATTTTCCCGAGCGGGCGAAGACTTTCCAGTCAACGTAGCGCATGTCGTCGCCCGGATAATAATGCCGGTAGTCGGAAAATTCCGTGCTGAAGCCCCGATGCGGGCTCTTGTGCAGACCGGCCAGGAAACCCTCCACGGCGACCCGTGCGCGGAGCTCGAGATTGGATATGCCCGCCAGGACCGCAGGATCCAACACGCTGAGTTCAGTCGGTAGCATGCTGCATCTCCTTTTTAGGACCGCAAACCGGAAGTCGGGACCGGCACGGTATCCAGAAGCCTGTCGATCACATGGGCGGTATCGATGCGCTCGGCCTGGGCATGGAAGTTCACGATGATGCGATGCCGCATGACAGGCTGGGCCAATGCGCGGATATCACCGTAAGAAACGTTGAAGCGTCCGTTAAGCAGCGCCCGCACCTTGCCCCCCAGTATTAGAAATTGGGAGGCTCGCAGTCCGGCGCCCCAGCTGACCCACTTGTTGACAAAATCGGGTGCTCCGGCGTTGCCCGGCCGACTGGCGGCAACCAGGCGTACGGCATAGCGGGTGACCTCTTCTGCAGCCGGCACCTGCCGGACAATATGTTGAAAGTCAAGAATATCCTGACCGCTTAAAAGCGGCGCCACGGACATGGCGGCCACGCCGGTGGTATTGTTGACAACCGCGATTTCCTCATCTTCGGGCAGGTAGTCGATTAGAATTTTGAACATGAAGCGGTCCAGCTGTGCTTCCGGAAGTGGATAGGTTCCCTCCAGTTCGATGGGATTCTGGGTCGCCAGCACAAAAAATGGGATGTCCATTTTGTATGTGACCCCGCCGGCTGTCACCTGCTGTTCCTCCATGGCTTCGAGCAGGGCGGACTGGGTTTTGGGGGGCGTGCGGTTGATTTCGTCGGCCAGCAGAATGTTCGCGAAAATGGGCCCCTTCACGAATCGCAGCACACGCCGACCGGTGTCCGGATTTTCCTCCACCACTTCGGTGCCGATCACATCAGCCGGCATCAGATCGGGTGTGAACTGAATACGGCTGAATTTTAGCCGGGTGATATCGGAAATTGTCTTGATCAGAAGGGTCTTGGCCAGTCCGGGAACACCGGTTATCAGGGAGTGCCCGCCTGCGAAAAGCGCGATCAGCACTTCCTGAATCACTTCATCCTGACCGACAATGACTTTTCTGAGTTCCCGGATGATCTTTTCCTTACCGGCACGCATGCGCTCCACCAGCGCAATTTCGTCCGTCGCATCATCGAGCGGCTTAACTTGTACTGCCAGCGTCTCTGTCATATTTGTAGCCTCCATTTTAGTGTGTCAGCGCATACATCAAATAGTTTATACCCAGCCGATAGGCCATATTGGCGTATTGGGTCGGGTATACGGGATGGTAGGTATGCTCCCAACCGTCGCCGATATCCGAGTTCCAGTTTATCAGCACCATGACCCGGCCGTCGTCATCCAGGATCGCTCGATTGATGGCGACGTCGACATCCTGCTCGGGATGATTCTCGGTATTATAAACTCTGGGAATCATTTGCGGGCCATCGATGTCGTAATAACTATGGAAGATCTGGTGATCCTTTTTAAGCTCCACCACGGGCCTGTTCGGGAAAACCTGTGCAAAGCTGTGGTAAAAGCTGTTCCATTGCCAGGTTCCCCAGAAGTCGTCGATGAAGAGAAAGCCTCCCCGCAAAAGGTATTCCCGCAAATTGTGTCGTTCCTTATCCGATAAATGCAGCCCGCCGTGGCGACCCACTTCCAGCATATACAGAAAGGGATATTCAAAAATGCGATCGTCATCCAGGCGCAAGACGATCGGCTCCTTGTTGACATGAATATTCGTCAGCCGTCGCACGCCGCGCAGAAAGTTACGATCCGCCGCAGGGTAATCCACAGCCCAGGAGTGCCATGAGCCCCAATGTTCATCATCACTCCAGGAGTTGCCGGCCGAATCGTATTCAATCCGAACGAAGGTGAACGCATCGCCGGCCTCGTCCAGTTCAGTGGATCGGTCATCGGTTTTCACCATATCCGCCGCGCCATTCGCGGTGATCATGATAAGGCCTACAAAAACAATGAATGACAGGCTAGTTATCTTCATTTGAATACCTCATTGATTGATGAGATGCCTTTCCTAAAAGAGCGGCTTCCACTCGGCCGAGTCGAAGCCGCGCCCACGCAATTAATGGTGGAACGATAACTCGTCTAATCAATTTGTCGGGTTTCGCCCATTTCAATCATATCGCGTTAAACATGGTAAACCGGGCTCAACCCAACCTTATAAACTCGAAGACGCTCCCACAATTCAGCCCCTTAGTGCTTCGACTCGCAATTACAGCTACATATAATATTTGGCCAATCTAAAACATTTGCTCGCTCAGCACTAAGTCCTGAGTAAGTAAATACGTCATCGTATTTACGCATCGATGGACTTAGGGATCCAACGTATCCAGGAGAATGTCCTGGGCTCTTTCGAACATGGGGGCGATCTCCAGAGCCGCCAATGCATAACGCTTGGCCTGGGTTTTGTTGCCGTCTCGCAGGAATGCATCGGCCAGGTCTGTATTGGCCAGGGCCGGATCCGTGTCATCCAGGGCCAGCAATACACCGTACTCCCGGATGGCCTTGAGGTAATCCGATCGTTGCATGGAGATAGTCCCCAGGGATCGATGCACCTCAATATCATATGGATTTACGGCAATGGCCCTTTCGAAATAATAGACCGCCCGATCAAAATCTTTCCGGGCTGCCGCCGCCTGCCCGAGTTTGAAGCAGGCTTTAAAAGCGTGCTGCTGCACTTTTGCCAGGGCTTCCAGCTCACGAATCATAGCTTGCGTATCCCCGAGCTCTTCATGGATTGCAGCCAGGATCTCCCGCGGGCCGGGAGAAGCGCTGTATCCGGGCAGCAGGTCTCTGGCAATGGTTAAATGTTCGATAGCTGCCTGGAATTCTCTTGACTTATAAAGGATCAGACCCAGTTGAAATTGGGCCGAGAAATCGCGCGGCTGGGCTTCAATTCGTTTGCGCAGGGCATCTGCCGTTGCGTCCTTTTGAAACGCCGCCGGCAGGTTGTCGCCGGTGTCAGTCCCGGAAAACGGGTTCTTTTCGGGGGTCACCTTGGCGGGAACGTGGACATTGATCGTTTTGACCCTTTGGTCGATCCAGGATAAAAAATCCCTTTCAAATTCATCCAACGAAATATGAAAGACTGTATTAAAGGCAGTGCCCATATCCGTGTTGGTCGCATACTGATAAATAAGGGTTTTGAGGGTTTCAAATCCGTAGCGCTCCACGATGAATTCAACCAGAAGAGACGATTCATAATAGGCAAAACTCAGCTCCGCCGCCGTTTTGGCCTGGGAAAAGCCCTCGTCCAATTTGGCGAGCGCCATGATCCTGTTTTCTTGCACCGCCTTTATGAGTTCTATATCCTGACGGCGGCCCCATTCGGGCCGCCCGCTATTTTCTTCAAAAACAGAAACACCTTCGGCGAGCCAGCGCGGTATTTTATTGTTGGTCATCTGCAGGGTGATTACGTGCGCGAATTCATGCCAGACAACCTCTTGCCAGTTAATGGAACCTGGCGGTTTATGGGCCCGCGGAGAGTCGAGGGTGATGACTTTTCCAAAGCAAACCCCGAGCAGATGCCCGATGTCTGGCAGTCCCGAAGTTCGTACCGCAAAGTCTTCATGATCCGTGAATATCTCAATCAGAATAGGTCCCTGGGGCTTAAAATCGTATTTGGCCGTGAGGGTGTTCCAACTCTCTATCAGCAGCGGTTCCAAATAAGGCCAGAGAATATCGGCATCGGAAGGATGCATGCGGACGATGAAATGACCGGTCTTGCGTGTTTCGAAACCTTCCAGCACATCGAGGACTTTCAGAATGTTCATGGCCCAAACATTGAAAGGGTCCCCCTGGAATCCGGTTTCAAGATGTGACCGCCCCTGGGCTTCGCGGCCCAGCCGCAGCAGATTCATCCCCAGGACGGTGTACCCGTTCCAGTGCCGGGGATCCAGCGCGACGGCTTTTTGGGCCATTTTAACGGCCTCGTCGAAGCGATAGTTCCGGCCGCAGATTTCGGCGATGCGGGTATAATACCGCCCGTTGCCCGGGCTGAGGGTCTCCATTATTTTTTCCAGCTCCTGAAAGCTCTCTTCATCACCTTTCAGATAAGCGACGGCCGCCATCAAGGTCAGGGTATCCGGGGACTCGGGATTGATCTGAAACGCCAGATGCAGCGTCTCCTCGGCCGAATCATAGCGATCATTCTCGACGTGAAGGCCTGCCCGGGTCACCAGGGCAGCTACGGAGCGTGCGTTTATTTCCAGGGCGCTGTCCAGAAATGGATCGGCGGCGCGACCGCCTGCCGTCTGTGCCATGCCCACGAGCGCGGGAACATATTTGTTGTTTTGTTCCAGGACAAGCGCATAGGAGCGGCGTGCTTCAGCGACATTATATTTTTCAAGAAAAAGATTCCCCCACTGGACGTGGGTTGCGAGATTGTCCGGATCCAGGCGTGTGGCTTCGCGGAATAATTGATTGGCGTCGTGAAAGCGCTCCAGGGCCCGGCAGGCAGCAGCCACCGCAGCGACCTCCTCGGCATCGAAGACCAGGCCCCGGTCATAGAACGAGATGGCCTGTTTGAAATACGGCTCGGCTTCGGATCTTCTGCCGCGCAAACGCAGAAGCTCACCGAACTGAACCAGGCTTTTGACGCGAGGGGTGCGACGACTGACGGCAGGTTCCAGTACACGGATGGCTTCATCCGAGCGCCCGGTCAACGTGAGGATTTCGGCCAACTGGGAGCGAAGTTGATCGTCCTGCGGATATGTTATCAGTGCCGTGCGACAGGCTTCCTCGGCCTTGCTGTAATCACCGGTCATGACCCGGATCCGGCTCGCACCCACCACTGCAGCGACCCGGTCCGCTCCGGTCACACCTTCATAAAGATGCAGGGCCTCTTCATAATCACCTTTTTGAAATGCGATCCTGGCCTGATTGAGAGGGGAATCCTGAGCTGCGGCATCCTGGAACAGAATCAGACATAAAAGCCCGGCACATATTGAGACAAAGAAATATTTCGACAACAGACGTTGCATTATTCAATATAAAATATTTTCGAGTACACGTCGCCATTGCTTAAATACGTGTTCCTTCGGTCATATGATTAATAGGATCTGGGCAAAAATCACGATTATCGCGATTATTACAGAATAGGTATGAAAATTGGGAATGGCAATACGGGCCGGTACATATAATAAGGAAAAAAAGGCGATGGACCATCGCATGCTTTTGGGATCAGATGTTATTTGTGAGTTCATAGTTACTTAGGCAGATGCTCACCGCAGAGACGCATAGTAATTGTGCATATCATACTTGACCAAAAATTGCCTCACGCAAAGACGCTAAGGCGCAAAGTTTTCATTATCTTTCTTTGCGTCTTGGCGCCTTTGCGTGAAAATGCATTAATTTCAAATAAATACAATAATTTTAAGGCTGTGCTCGAATGAATGACTTATCCCCGGATCTTCCGGATTTGTGCTTGATTTCCATTTTGCTGAAGTGTTATGCATTTCAGGTGCGTTTTGCGTTTACAGAGCTTTCACAATGGTCATTGCTGAAAATTTATTCATGAATGCAACCGGTTGAAAGGAGGGAAATTGTCATGACAAAAAACAGAATGGTAATGACGATAATAATAACTGCCTGCCTGGCTCTGCTCGGAGCATCTACGGGAATGGCGGCCGAAGCGCTGAAGGTCGGCGCCTACGGTGGCTATTTCAAGGATTCATTCGACAAGCACATATATCCGGACTTCACCAAGGAGACGGGTATCAAAATCGAATCAGTGGCTGAGCCTACCGGCGAAGCCTGGCTGGTGCAGCTGGAGCAGGCCGCCCGCGCCGGGCAAGCACCGGCGGACGTTTCCATGATGTCGCAAACGGTGATGCTCAGGGGCCAGAGGACCCAGCTGTGGACGCCGTTTGATCTGAATAAAATCCCCAACCACAAATACCTCTTGCCTCAATCCATCAACCGGTATCCCGATGGCCGTGTGAGCGGCATCGGTGCGGTCGGCTGGTATATCACTCTGGTCTCCAATACCAAGGTCTTCAAGACGGCTCCCAAATCCTGGGCCGATATGTGGATGCCGGACAAAAAAAATTCCCTGGGCCTGCTGGCGCTGGCCTCCAATTCATTTTTGATGGAGATAACCGCCAAAACCTACTTTGGCGGCTACGACATCCTCAATTCCAAAGAAGGCATCCTCAAAGTCTTGAACAAGCTGGCCGAGCTCAAACCCAACGTGAAGCTCTGGTATCGGGATGAGGGCCAGTTTCAACAGGCGCTCCAGGCCGGCGAGATCCCCATGGGACAATATTACCACGACGTCACCGGGCTCGCTGCAGCGGACGGCCACCCCGTGCGCTCCACGTTTCCGAAAGAAGGCGGCGTCTACGACTCCGGAAGCTGGGCCGTGTCCAAGGCATCGAAAAAACTTAAAGAGGCTTACGTTTTCATCGACTACATGTGCCGGCCCGAGATCCAGGCCAAACTGTCGCGCAAAGTCGGTACGGCACCCACGGTGAGACGCGATGTTACCGGGCTGACGGACGAAGAGTTTGCCTCGGTTTCCAGCGCCAATCCACCGATCATCCCGCGTTACGATATCTACACCGGTGAGTTGAGCGACTGGGTCAACCAGGAGTGGACGGAAATGCTTACCGAATAGTGTCTTAAGAGAATAAGCAGGCCGGTCGGAGTCGGTTCTCGGCTCCGACCATTTCTTTCTAACTTACTGATATCCTTATTCTAATAAATGAATAAAAAAAACTCTCTGCGAACTTTGCGTCTCTAATGAGCGACTTGTCGGGTCGTCTTGTCCCGTCGTAGCTCTACGAACGAAGTCGGAAGCTCGCAGAGCGAAGCCTGAAGCGAATGGGCGGTGAAATTAACCGTCTGAATAAGTAAAAAGCCGGAAGGTCACCCAAATCCATGGCAGGACTCACCCTCGAAAACATTGAAAAGCGATTCGGCTCGGTCGTGGCCGTCCGCGATGTGAACCTTCTTCTGCCCGATGGTCAATTTGTCTGTTTCCTGGGACCTTCCGGCTGCGGCAAGACGACGCTTTTGCGCCTCATTGCCGGATTGGAAAAACCCAGCCGCGGCCGCATTTTGCTGGATGGAGATGACATCACCCGCGTGCCGGCCCACAAACGCAACTTCGGCATGGTGTTCCAGTCGCTGGCCCTGTTTCCCCATCTGAGCGTCGGTGAAAACATTGCCTACAGTCTGCGGCTTCGCAAAGTCGACAAAAACACACGGCAAAAAAGAACCGCCGAGTTGCTGGAACTCGTGCAATTGTCCGGTTTCATGGATCGGCACATATCCCAGTTGTCCGGCGGACAGCGCCAGCGGGTGGCCACTGCCCGGGCGCTTGCCATCGAGCCCCGATTGTTTCTGCTCGATGAGCCGCTGTCTGCGCTGGATGCCAAGCTGCGTGAAGACATGCAGCTTGAGTTGCGGCTGCTGCAGCAACGTCTGGCAGTAACCACCATCCTGGTCACGCACGACCAGCGCGAAGCGATGACCATGTCCGACCTTGTGGTGGTGATGGGACCGGACAATCGGGTTCACCAGATGGGCTCCCCCCTTGAAATCTATCGCAATCCGGCCGACACCTTTGTAGCTGATTTTATCGGCACCAGCAATCTTCTGGAAGGCACTTTTTTGGGAAACCGGCAAGTGATGGTCAGCGGAACGCGTTTGGAAGTCGCCGATATGCCCGACGGGATGCCTGCGGATACACAAGTGACCGTCTCGATCCGTCCTGAAGAGGTCCATGTGCTGCCGGGCATTGAAAAAGGAGACAACCGCATGTCCGGGCGGGTTTCTTTTGTTAGGGATGTCGGCTCCAGCGTAGAGATCTACCTGGATAGCCAGGGGCTTCAAATTGTCAGTCAGTCGACACCCAAAGGGCGGCCGGCGGTCGCACAGGGTGACCGGGCCACCGCTGTACTGCCGTCAACCGCCTGCGTTGTGCTTAGATCATGATCGGAGATAAACCAAAAGGGGTGCGTGCGCACCTGACGTTGATATACCCGGCTTTGATGCTCGGGATATTTTTCATCATACCTTTCGGTCTCATGGCGGCCGTCAGTTTTTTCCACCGCCAGCCCGGTGGATTTTACGTTCCCGGCTTTGAGCTGGCAAACTACAAAAATCTTTACACCGCCCTTTTCGGCCGGACTCTGGTGTTTTCGTTGTTCGTTGCCGGCCTGTCGGCTGCCGTGTGTGTCTCCATCGGTTTTCCGTTTACTTATTTTATTACCCGTATGAAACGGCGGGCCCAGGTGGTGTGGCTGGTATTGCTGATGTCCGTGTTGTCGCTGTCGGAGGTCATCGTCGGTTTTGCCTGGTCGCTGTTGCTGTCGCGAACGGCCGGTTTGTCGAACCTGTTTGTCTGGTTGGGATTGATGGAACGTCCTGTGGCGTGGTATCCGGGCTTTGCGGCCTTGCTTTTCGGAATCTGTTATCTGGCCTTTCCCTATACGGTGCTGGTGCTTTATCCACCGCTGTCACGGCTTGACCCGGCTTTGCCTGAAGCAGCTCAAACGCTGGGTGCTTCTCCCATCCTTACTTTTTTTACGGTTGTTGTCGGATCGCTGCGCAACGCCATCGTAGCGGCCTTTGTTATGGTATTTGTCTTCACCCTCGGGGCCTATTTGTTGCCGCAGATTCTCGGCCGCCCCCGACACTGGACGCTTTCGGTGCTGATCACCGATGCGGCCATTTATCAGACCAATATGCCGCTTGCAGCGGCCATGGCCATATTTTTTATGCTTGTCAGCCTTGTGTTGGTGGCGTTGACCATGATGATCGGCAAGGAGAGAAAAATCAAAACGGCATGAACAAGACGTTGCGCAATATCTTTCTTGGTTTGGTGTTATTCTTATTGAGCGGACCGCTGGTGGTGGTCTGCGGAGTGTCGCTGAATGCCAAGAAAAGGCTGTTTTTCCCGCCGGAGGGCCTATCCATGCGCTGGTACGTGGAGCTTTTGACCCAGAGCAGCTGGTTGGTCCCGGTCAAAAACAGTCTTACCATTGCCTTTAGCGCCAGCCTGCTGGCGCTTTCCATTGCCCTGCCCCTGGCCTATTTTTTGTGGCGTTATCGGGTGTTTTATGCCCGCGCCCTGTTTACGCTGGGCATCTCGCCGTTTATCCTGCCGCCGGTCATCACCGCCCTGGGTTTTCTATCCTTCTGGGTGACCGTAGGCCTCTATGGGCATATGCTCGCAACGATAATCTCGCATGCCATTTTTTTCGTCACCCTGCCCCTGGTGACGATTTCTCTCGGATTTGAATCCATCGATCACGAGATCGTCGAGGCCGCCGAAACCATGGGCGCCGACTCCGGCACCGTATTTCGCACGGTCATCTTTCCGATGGTCCGCCCGTATATGATATCCGGCTATGCTTTTGCGTTTGTGTTAAGTCTGAACGAATATATTGTGGCCTACATGGTGGCCGGATTTACCGTCGAGACCCTGCCTATCAAGATTTTCAATTCCCTGCGATACGGATATACGCCGGTGATGGCCGCGGTGACGGTGGTCTTTGTGCTGCTGGCTGCCTTAATTTTCGGTTTGATCGGACGTTTCGGCGATCTGCCCAAGCTCCTGGGAGCGCTTAATCCTGAGGATCAGTAAAAAAGGTTAGGATCATCTTCAAAAAAATTAGCCACAGAAACACACAGACATGCACAGACAATAATTTTTATTGTTATTATGAAAATCGCCATATTTATATCAATTTCTAAAAGCCTCGGATTTGCTTCGGAAAGTAGTCCTCACACATCCCCTCCCGACAGACATCGGCCGTGGCGCAGTGCAGACCGCCGCCAAAAGCACTCACATCGATAAAGGGTACCGGAATGACTTCAAATCCGAGCTTGTCGAACTGCTCCATCTGTTTGATTTCCTGGGCATCGACACAGATCGTTTTCGGATCGAGCATCAGTGTATTCATCGAAAGCCACTGACTGCAGAATGACAGCGGAGGGTATCCGTCCAGCGCCGGTTCGGCACATTCGACGACCTCCCAGTCATTCTTTTTGAAAAAATCGAGCATATGGGGCGTCAGAACTTTCCGTTTGCGGTTGCTGAGGGCAAGCCCTGGTCGCAGCACAACGAAAGTGGCGTCTATATGGATCGGATTGTCCTCCAGAAACCACATGACATGTATCCGATGGTTCGAAAAATGGCGGCGTAGCCAGTCAATTCCGGCTTCGTTGGTCACCGATGAATGGTATACGAAAATATCTTTGCCGGCACGCCCGATGTCAGCCGCGTCAAAGCAGGGTTCTTTTTCGGTCAGAACCCAATCCCGTTCATGGATGGCTTTTTGCTTCTCTTCCTCGCTCTTCTTATCCCACTCGCGCCAGTAATTCGGTTTGTAGGTATCATCGGACAGCCGTGGTTTGGGTGCGGCTTCCCACTTGAAATTGGGATCTTCTTTGAAATAGCGTTCCAGCAGGGGACGGTAGCAAAGGTACTCAAACCAGCGCGCGCGTTGCGACATTGTCGCTTCCAGAATTTCATTACCGACAGTCAGCAGCACGTCCCGTGGCGGCATGCAGCCGAACATTGATTTCTGTGTCCAGTCTGGGGTTTGCACTTCCTGGCTGAAATCCAGTGGCTCCGGCCGATCAACCCGGATTCCGCGACTTTCGAGCAAATTGGCGAAATTATCCAGCTGTTCGTTGGCTTTTTCTTCCATCTCCTTTGGCAATGGGCCATAGGTCCCTAGCGGAAACCCATGATCGGGCCAGTCACGCTCCATGGCCGGCTCCGGAGCTTGAACCATGGTCCCATCGGCGCGCCCGACGATTACGTGTTTCAGCGGATCCCATTCGTTCCAGGAATTGACAACGGTTTTTTGGGTGTTTGCGGTCATAGATTTCTCCTTGAATAGTGTGGGCCCAGTAGTGTACTTTCGTCTGCGCCTTTTCCGGACGTCATTCTTCATCAACCCGGCTAGACACCTCCATTCTCCTTGCCATATTTTGTAAATAGTATCAATCTGATATTAATGTAACAAGTATGTGAAAACTGAAAACAGGCGGTATCATTGGATATCGTCTTGCAAAAATAAGCATTGAACAGGGTGAATTAAAAATCGAAGTTTGCTTCTGCCGGCCGTTATAAAGCTATTGTTGAAAAATAAGTCTGATATATTTATTGTGGAACTTGATTTAATAGTTTATTTTTTTTCGATTTGATATTACTTGATAATCGCAACCAATAATAAAGAAAGGAAGGCAAAAATGAGGTTTAAAAATTAATCTGTCATTGCCGTTGAGAATTCTTTTTTCACCATGGCAATGACCTCTCATAGAGCATTAGCTGCATGCAAATACTCCCAGACCCTGATCCGAGAGTACCTTTCTGCCCAGAGGGTTTGACATAAAGCCACAAATGACAACATCCTCTGGAGAACAATTCAATTGATACCTCGTTGTGGTTTTGCCAGTATTCCTTTCAAACGCCAACGGAAGGAGGGCACTATAATGATAACTATTAAATCAAAATCCGTTGTAAAAGCCGTTTTCTTATTTGTGGTCATAACCTTTGGGTTCCTGACCGTCAGTGGTCCAGGTCAGGCCGCCAGAAAAGAACTCAATGTCCTTACCTGGTGTGATCATACGGATCCTGACTTGCTGCGCCCGTTCGAGCAAAAACATAAGGTTCGCATTAATATGAAGGAGTATGATGGCACCGGTGTGGCACTGGCTCTTCTTGAGCAATCACAACCGGGTGATTGGGATGTTTTTGTTGTAGATAGTATTGATGTGGCGCGGGTGGTTAAACTTGGATTATTGGCACCGTTGAAGGAAGCGGATTTTCCTTTCCGGGATATTTTTCCGCAAATACGTACACCCGAGTTGCATAATATTCATGGCAAACTATATGCTATTCCGGAAAAATTTGGTTACAACACGATCGCGTATAACAAAAAAAAGGTAGACCCAGCCGATATGCGCGATGCAGCGGTACTTTGGAATCCAAAGTACAAGGGTCGGATGGCGGTTTATGATTATTACATTCCGGTCATTGAGATGGTAGCTATCGGGCTCGGAATTAAACCGACGCAACTGAATAAATCCCACTTGCCTGCGATCAAAGAAAAACTCTTTGCAATGAAAAAAATGTCGAAGCTCGTAGGGGATGTCGTTCAGGTCCAAACGGCACTTGCCACCGGTGAAGTGGATATCATCGCTGGCGGTGGTGAATTTGCGGTATCTGTCTTGCATAAAGAAAACCCGGCCTTGGACTGGGTATTGCCGAATCAGGGTGGTGTCAGATGGCAGCAGGCTATCGGTGTGTTTGCAGCCTCCAAGCAAAAAGATCTGGCGGTAAAATTCGTGCAGTATATTCTCAGCCCGGAGGGTCAGGGAAGACTGGCAACGTCATCTTGCTACTGGGCCATGCCGGCCAATTCCAAGGCGGTACTGACACCGGAGCAGAAAAAGATACTGCGCTGGAATGAACAACCCAAGTTTCTAGCAAATTCATATTTTTACCTTCAGCCGGATGAAGCGTTTGACAAGGCGATGCTGGACGTTTGGACGCAATTTCTTCAGCATAAATAGGAAGTAATGTATAAGAAATAATATCAGAGGTGGCCAAACAAGGATATGATGCGGGCTAAGAGAAAGTTGGGCGGCTGGGGCTTAATCGGCCCCGGTTTATTATGGACAATTGCCTTCTTTGCCGTACCTTTGCTGATTATGGCGGCATACAGCCTTTTTCAGCGAGTGGGGGGGCGGATTGTTACGGATTTGTCCTTTAGCAACTATCTCGCATTCTTTTCCAAACCGCATCACCTCAACGCGTTGATTAATTCCTTGGAGGTCACCCTGATTACAACCATTATCAGCATTATCCTCGCTTATCCACTGGCATATATACTGGCTTACCGGGTGCCCCCCAGGTGGCAGCGAATTGCATTGATGATGGCGATTCTGCCTTTCTGGACATCTTATGTGGTGCGCTCTTACAGTTGGCTGCTGGTGCTTTCAAGCAATGGTGTCATCAGCAACAGCATGCAATGGCTGGGAATTGTGGATAGCCCGATATCACTGGCCAATAGCCGGGCGGCCACTGTGCTCGGATTTGTCCATTTTTTTACCATGCTGTTAACGCTGACGATTTTTGCCAATTTAAAGCAGATATCTCCGAATTACAAAATAGCGGCGGCCGATCTGGGTGCTTCACGTTTTCAAACATTTTGGCGAATCACACTACCTCTCAGTATACCCGGTGTAATGGTGGGAGCTTTCCTCACCATCGTACTGGCGCTGGGGGATTATATCACACCCCAGATTCTTGGAGGCTTCAGAGAAGTACTGCTGCCCCAGGCTATTATGCTCCAAATTCAGCGACAGGCCAATTTTCCCATGGCCTCTGCCATGAGTCTTGTGCTGATGGTTGTAATTTCGATCATTTTCTTACTGTTTTCCCGTTGGTTGAAAATTGAAAGAATGTAATGGTTAAACAATATCTGGTTTCTATGTGGAAAAATGCACCGGCAGTTTTCTATGTCCTGCTGGTCTACGTATTTATTTTTCTGCCGGTGGCGGTCCTGGTGCTCTTTTCATTTCAGGATGCCTTATTGCCGATACCGCCATTTCAGGGGCCTTCGTTGAGGTGGTATGAAGCCATCTTCACCGATTTTCGCATTATGGATGCGTTGGGGAACTCGTTGATGGTTGCCGTGGTGTCGGCGGCGCTGTCCTGTTTTTTGGGTTTTCTGGCAGCCTACGGACTGGCTCGTTATGCGGTACGCGGATCGGGGATTGTGCAATGGCTGCTCGTAGCCCCTCTGAGCGTATCTTACCTAATCATCGGTATGGGGTTGCTCATCACCTTTAAGACAATGGCGATACCCAAATCATTGTTGGCGGTGATCATCGGCCATGTAGTTATCAATCTGCCTCTGGCGTTTGCCATCATTTACAGTCAGATGGGCGAGCATCAGGCCAACATTGAACGCGCCGCCCGGGATTTGGGGGCTGCCGAGTGGCAAGTTTTGGTGCTGATAACCTTACCCCTGTTGTGGCCCGCCCTGTTGGCGTCATTTTTTCTGTCGTTTACGCTTTCATGGGATGAATTCATTATCGCATTGTTGGTGAGCCGTTTTGATGTGACCCTGCCGGTGGAAATTTGGAGCCTGCTTCGAAGCGGTCTTAATCCGAAGACCAATGCCGTTGGCAGCGTTGTTTTCATCGTATCCATCGTGTTGGTATTTGTAATGGAGATCGTGATATTCGGCCGGAGAAAATCGAAATGAACCCGATGGTCGAGATTAAAGGAATCTCAAAAAGGTTTGGTAAAACGACTGCGCTAGATGATATTAACCTCGACATTGAGGAAGGGCAGTTTTTTGCACTGGTAGGGCCATCAGGGAGCGGCAAGACAACGTTGCTGCACATTCTGGGCGGATTCATCGAACCGAGCGCCGGACAGGTTCACATTGCCGGTCGAGAAGTCACCTATCTGCCGTCGGCCAGACGGCCAACGACATCCATGTTCTAGGATTACGCTCTGTTTCCACACATGTCCGTGGGGACAAATGTCGGTTTTGGCCTGCTCATGAGAAAGGTGCCTAAAGCCGAACGGTTGGTTCGTATTGAGAATGCCTTGGATATGGTGGGTCTGTCCGGCATGAGCGACCGCCGTGTCCATCAACTTTCAGGCGGTCAGCAACAGCGGGTGGCTCTGGCCCGCGCCCTTGTGGTTGAACCGAAAGTACTTCTGTTAGACGAACCTCTGGGAGCCCTCGACCTGAATCTAAGGAGACAAATGCAGCAGGAGCTGATTCAAATTCAAAAGCAGGTGGGCACAACTTTCATACATGTGACCCATGATCAAGAGGAAGCCATGAGTATCGCCGATGTTATTGCGGTGATGAACAGTGGCCATATTGAAGATGAGGGTCCGCCGGAGCGGGTCTACATGAAACCACGAACAATATTTACGGCGACATTTATGGGCGAAAGTAATATGTTTGAAGGCCAAGTGGTAGAGCGGAATGAAGACCAGATTGACGTCCAAACCGCCGTGGGCCGTCTCAGAGTTCCAGGCGATGCCGAACCTGGGACAAGTGTAAATTTATCTATCAGACCGGAGCAGGTCACAGTGGGAGAATGCAATCTGGAGCGACACCTCGCACTTGGAAAGCTAAAAGTACAAGAAGTTTCTTTTTTCGGAACCCATCACCGCTGTCAGGGACGACATGTAGATTCGGATTTGCCGATGACCATTCGCTTGCCACAACATCAAGGGGCTCATGTGGGCGAAGAATTGACCCTATCGGTTGCATCCGATGATGTTGTACTGCTGACCCGTTGAATCAGGTTCAATGATTTATGGGCTGTTGAGCAACAGCAAGTTTTATTCCTAAATTTCTATATTTTATTTATCCGAAATGTATACGGCTCGTATCGGAGAGCCGTCCGAATCCATAAGCTTAAGGGGCAAGAACGAATAAATACCTTTAACCCGATTTATTTTATCCAGATTACACAGGTTTTCCACGATAAGAACGTCATTGCCCAACAGGATATCATGAACCGGATAACCATAACCCACCTGCTCGCCCTCTTCTCCTTCTGGGTCAGGATCTGTGTCCTCCGGGAAAGTGGGATCAAGATTCATCCCATCCGTACCAACCAGGGTTACCCCAAGTTCAACTAAAAATCCGGCACAATCAGCGCTTAAAAATGGGTGTTCAAAATATTTTGGAGTACCAAAATATTTGTCCCAGCCGAGATATAGTCAATAGTTGTGTATGAAGAAATTAGGCGGCAATCCGTTTTTCTTCGACACCATTGACAAATTTAACTCCTCTAATTACTTCTGCCAGGCGTTGCGGATGGTGAAGTCGAA
>Ga0126325_10000162_pt1 | contig 19167 bp, 10 predicted proteins | sample InaspJWI14metaG_FD_94487 | JGI IMG/M metagenome (GOLD analysis project Ga0126325, IMG submission 94487) | Marine gutless worms symbiont microbial communities from Oahu, Hawaii - Inanidrilus sp. 1 OAHU.JWI-14 metaG | ecosystem: Host-associated > Annelida > Digestive system > Unclassified...
CTGAGCGGCGGCACGACGGTGACCGAAGGTGCGCTGCCGGGCACGGTGACCCTGACCGTGACGCTGGATCAGCCGGTACCGGGCGGTGCGAGGGTGGACTTTGGTTTTGGCGGCACGGCCACGGCAGGTGCCGTAGGCGACTACACCTATGGCCCGGCCGGTCCGCTGGTATTTGGCGCGGCCGAGACAACCAAGAACATCACCCTGACTATCAACGACGACAGTCTATACGAAGCTGCCGAGGACATCATCGTGAGCATCACCCCGGATACCAACGGTGTGGATGCGGGCAGCCCGCAGACGGTGATTGTCAGCGACGTAGGGGAGGACACGTATACCGCCACGCTAAGCGGCGGCGCGACGGTGACCGAAGGTGCGCTGCCGGGCACGGTGACTCTGACCGTGACCTTGAATCAGACGGTACCGGGCGGTGCGACGGTGGACTCTGGATTTGGCGGCACGGCCACGGCAGGCGCCGCAGCCGACTACACCTATGCCCCGGCTGGCGGCCAGCTGGTATTTGGCGCAGCCGAGACCACCAAAGACATCACCCTGACTATCAACGACGACAGTCTGTACGAAGTTGCCGAGGACATCATCGTGAGCATCACCCCGGATACCAACGGTGTGGAAACCGGCAGCCCGCAGACGGTGATTGTCAACGACGACGGCGTGGACACGTATACCGCCACGCTGAGCGGCGGCACGATGGTGACCGAAAATGCGCTGCCGGTCATGGTGACCCTGACGGTGACACTGGATCAGGCGGTGCCGGGCGGTGCGACGGTGAACTTTGGTTTTGGCGGCACGGCCACCGAAGGTGCCGCGGCCGACTACACCTATGCCCCGGCCGGTCCGCTGGTATTTGGCGCCACCGAGACAACCAAGGACATCACATTGACCATCAATGACGACAGTCTGTACGAAGTGGCCGAAGACATCATCGTCAGCATCACCCCGGATGCCAACGGTGTGGATGCGGGCAGCCCGCAGACGGTGATCGTCAACGACGACGGCGTGGATAAATATACCGCCACGCTGAGTGGCGGCACGACGGTGACCGAAGGTGCGCTGCCGGGCACGGTGACCCTGACGGTGACACTGGATCAGCCGGTGCCGGGCGGTGCGATAGTAAACTTTGGTATTGGCGGCACAGCCACGGCAGGTGCCGTAGCCGACTACACCTATGCCCCGGCCGGCGGCCAGCTGGTATTTGGCGCGGCCGAGACAACCAAGGACATCACCCTGACCATCAACGACGACAGTCTGTACGAAGTTGCCGAAGACATCATCGTGAGCATCACCCCGGATGCCAACGGTGTGGATGCGGGCAGCCCGCAGACGGTGATTGTCAACGACGACGGCGTGGACACATATACCGCCACGTTGAGCGGCGGCACGACAGTGAGCGAAGGTGCTTTGCCGGGCACGGTGACCCTGACGGTAACGCTGGATCAGCCGGTACCGATCGGTGCAACGGTGAACTTTGGCTTCGGCGGCACGGCTACCGAAGGTGCCGCAGCCGACTACACCTATGCCCCGGCCGGTCCGCTGGTATTTGGCGCGGCCGAGACAACCAAGGACATCACCCTGACCATCAACGACGACAGTCTGTACGAAGTGGCCGAGGACATCATCGTGAGCATCACCCCGGATGCCAACGGTGTGGATGCGGGCAGCCCGCAGACGGTGATTGTCAACGACGACGGCGTGGACACTTATACCGCCACGTTAAGCGGCGGCACGACAGTGACCGAAGGCACGCTGCCGGTCACGGTGGCCCTGACGGTGACGCTGGATCAGGCGGTGCCGGGCGGTGCGACGGTGAACTTTGGTTTTGGCGGCATGGCCACGGCAGGTGCCGCAGCCGACTACACCTATGCCCCGGCCGGCGGTCAGCTGGTATTTGGCGCCACCGAGACAACCAAAGATATTACCCTGACCATCAACGACGACAGTCTGTACGAAGCTGCCGAGGACATCATCGTGAGCATCACCCCGGATGCCAACGGTGTGGATGCCGGCAGCCCGCAGACGGTGATTGTCAACGACGATGGCGTGGATACGTTTAGCGTCACGTTGAGCGGCGGCACGACAGTGAGCGAGGGTGCTGCGCCGGGTACAGTTACGCTGACGGTGACGCTGGATCAGGCGGTACCGGGCGGTGCGAGTTTTGCCGTCAATGCTGTGGGCAGTGGCGCCAACCCGGCCACCACTGGTACTGATTTTACGCTGTCTTCCGGTTTTACGGTGTCCTTCACCGACACGGAAACCACCCAAAATATTATTGTCGACATCATCGATGACGTCATGTGCGAAATGAATGAAACCTTTGATGTCACCATCGGACCGGACCTTATGACGCCCCACCCGAACGCCAACATCGTAACGGGCACGGCAACGTGTACGATCAGCAATGACGATGTATACACAGTCGCCATCGACGATGCAGCGGCATTAGAGAGCGATGCCTCAGGTACTTTTACCGTCACCGTAACGCCGTTGGTGGCCGCCGGCAACCAGGTGGATGTAGTATATGAAACCGCTGATGGAACGGCTCTAAGTGGCTCGGATTACGGTCAAATCCTGCCCACAACCCTGATCTTCGGTCCGGGCGAATCGAGCAAAACCATTGACGTATCCATCATCAATGATACAACCCTCGAACCGGCAGAAACCTTTAAGGTGCTACTGACCAGTGCCGCCACCAATCCTGCGGTGCCGGGCGGTGTAACCATTTCCGACAGCGAGGGGGTTTGCACGATCAGCGACAATGATTATCGGGTGCAGTTTCTGGTCAACGGCAACGGATCGATTTCCGGCAATGCCGATCAGGTCGTGAACCATGGCGACAGCACTACCACAGTGACCGCCGTACCGGATCCCGATAACTTTTTTACCGGGTGGACGGGCGACTACACCGGCGGCAGTTACATCGATACGTCATTGACCATCTCGCCGGTGACCAGCCACATGGTCATTACCGCCAATTTCCGCATTAAACCGATCGTTACACCAGTGACGGTCATCAACGCCGGTGAGACTGCCGCCCACGGCGACATCGTGCCGGGCACACCCCAGATCGTCGACTTCATGTCCTTTCCGACGTTCACGGTCGAGCCGGAAGCCGATTACTGCATCGCCGACGTGATCGTAGACGGTACCTCCGTCGGGCCGCTGGCGTACCCGCCGATCGGTCCCGTGGACCATGACATGACCGTTAAAGCCAGTTTCCGCAAGGCCTGGTTCGTCAACGCGTTCATCTATCCTTCCAACGCCCGGGCCAGTGAAGGTGCCGGCGGCAAATGGAAAGCCACCGGCACGCACACGACCGACGGCTCCGGATATGACTCCGGCTGGCGTGATCACCATGATCCGCTATACATACCGTGCGATGTACATACCGTGACGATGGAATTTGCTGATCAGGCCGGTTGGGGAACACCCAGTCCGTTGACGGTGGCCCTGAGCGAGGACGTTACGGTGGACGGCCATTACCGGCCGAAGCTGACCGTTACCTCCAGCGACGGTACGGTGACCAGCGTGGACGGTGGTATTGCCTGTGCCGGCGGCGGCGATTGCGATGAAGAATACGGTTACTACGCCGGAGTGACCCTGAGTGCGACGGCCAACGCTTCCTTTGTTTTCGACAAGTGGTCCGGCAGTGCGGCCGGAGCGGCGCCGACGGTCACCTTCTTCATGGACGCGCCCAAATTTGTCACGGCCGAATACACCGCAGCCACCACCAGCAATACCGACTGGGACAACGACGGCTGGTCCGAAGACGACGGGGACTGCGCCCCCAACGACGGTTCGATCTACCCCGGTGCCCAAGAGCTGTGCAACAGCACTGACTGGGACTGTGATGGTCTGACCGGCGTGTCCGATCCGACCGACCCGGATTGTGATGACGTGCTGGTCGGCATCGCCAATGTGCCCCTGGATACCCTGCTGCAGGCAGCCCCGGCCAACATCATGTTCGTGGTGGACGACTCGGGCAGCATGGACTGGGAGACAATGACGGTCGAAGGCGACCAGGGTCGATACCGTGGTGGCCTTACTTACTTGTTCGACGATCCGAGCAATGACAACGAGTATAGAGGTAACAAATTCAACAGTGGCGATCGGTCGGACTGGCGAACCCAGTGGGGTCTTTGGAACCGGATGTACTACGACCCGAACGTGGAATATCTCGCCTGGCCCAATGGCGACGGGACGCGTTATGCCAACGCCGACACCCGCTGCCCGGCCCAGGACCCGACGGTGCCGCCCATTGATAAGAACAATGACGGTGTTATGGACGACAACTGTCTGGACATGACCGACGACTATTTCGCCCTGGCAGATACGGGTAACGATCCCGACGCGGTGGGCATCGTTATCGACAGTGACGCTCCGGGCAGCGGCACTTTCACCTTCACCGGACCCTGGCGGCAATCCGTATTTAACTGGGAAGGACACAATAACGATATGTGGGATACGAGCGGCAACAGTAACGGTACGACCTCGACCGCCACCTGGACACCGCCGACCCTGGCTCCCGGATACTACGAAGTCTATGCCTGGTGGCGTGATACCCGCGGTTACGCCAGAAATGTGAGCTATACCATCAATCACAAGGTGAGCGACACCGATAATTCGGCCGCGGCCACCACCATTCAGGTCAACCAGGAGCGCAACGCCGACCAGTGGAACCGTTTGGGCACCTCGTCCTATTACTTCGACGGCACCGGCACGGAAAATGTGTTCCTGAGCCACACTGTCAGCAGCGGGCAGGACGCCTGCGCCGATGCGGTGGCCTTCGTACCGATGCCAGCGGTTCAGATTTGGTGGTCAAAAATGCCCACTACTATGTGGCCACCACAGTGGACGCCGATTCCGACGGAGTGCCGGACGAGGACGCCAATGGTGTGCCGGTTGTGGACAAAGTCTATCTGGTGAACCTGGACGGGGATATCAGATATTACGAGGTCAGCGTAAACGCGAGCAATCAAATCACCGACTTCATCGAGGTGACCGGGGCCGCCATACCGGAGAGCATCAAACCGCCGGTGCACCCGGCCATATACGGCTATGTCGATGAGGACAATCCCACCGCTACGGAGGTGTACGAAGCCGAGCTGCAAAACTTCGTGAACTGGTACAGTTTCTACCGCCGGCGCGAACTGACGGCCAAGGCGGCCATCGGTGAGGTCATCGACGACCTGCGGGGGGTGCAGGTGGGCATCCACTATATTAACAGACGCTCCAAAAGTTTTCCGGTGGAGAAGGTGCGGGTCACCGAAGTGGATGATGTCACCGCAGAGGAGATCTATGTGGACAAAACCGCCAGCATCCTGGCAAGGCTTTACGACTACGACTCCAGCGGCAGCACGCCACTGCGAAGAGCCCTCCAGGATGTGGGTGAATACTATGACCAGGAAGACGGCAACGGCACCGGCGGCCTCGGTAACAACAAGTGGGGCCCCTGGTACATGCCCGACGCCAGTGGAAATTCCACCGGCGGTGAATGCCAGCAGTCCTTTGCGGTTCTTTTCACCGACGGTTTTTACAACGGCTCCAGCCCCAATGTTGGCAACCAGGATACGGGTGTCACCAGCCCGCTGGATCAGAACAACCGGCAGCTGTTTGCCGACAGTTATTCAAACACCCTGGCGGATGTGGCCATGGAGTACTACAAAAATGACCTGTCCGCGGGTGCCGACGGTCTGGCAGACCGGGTGCCGACCAATGACGCCAACAACGACGTTAACCAGCAGCAGCACATGGTGACCTACACCGTGGCCTTCGGCCTGAAAGGGACTTTGAACCAGGATGACTACATGCTGTATAACGAAGAGCCCGCTCTGCTGAACTACCCGGTCTGGCCCTATCCGGATCCGGATAGCAACGAGCCGGAGTTGATCGACGACTTGTGGCATGCGGCGGTCAACTCACGGGGCATGTATTTGAGTGCCGAAAATCCTGAGATGCTGGTTTCTTCGCTGGTAAAGATCATGCAGAACCTGGTCTCGCGGATCGGGTCCGGTTCGTCGCTTTCGATCAACGGCGAAGAGCTGCACACCGGCACGGTCATGTACCAGGCCAGCTACTCCACCGACGGCTGGTGGGGGGATGTCAAGGCCCACGCCGTGAGTCCGATTACCGGCATGGTGACTACCGACACCTACCTGTGGAGTGCCAGTGAAGCGCTGGGCAGCGGCAGTGACTGGGATACCGTCAACTGGGATACCGGCCGCAACATCGCCACCTTTGATCCGGATCCGATCTCCGGCGGCGGCCTGGCTTTCCGCTGGGCAAGCCTGACCACGGACCAGCAGGCCCAGTTGAACGACAACCCGCTGACCGGCGCGGTCGACTCCGACGGTCTGGGTGAAGATCGTCTGGAGTACATACGCGGCAGCAATGCCAAGGAAAAGAAAAAATTCGGCGGCATATTCCGCGATCGCTACAGCAAGCTGGGCGATATCGTGCACTCGGCGCCGTTCTACGTCGGATACGTCAAATACGAAGACACCAACGGTGACGGAGTCGACGAAGAAATTCCCTACGGGGTGCTGTATGCCAATGCCAACGACGGCATGATGCATGCCTTCCACGACTCCGACGGCCACGAGCTTTTCGGTTACGTGCCGAATCTGGTCTTCGACCACCTGAACATGCTGCCGGTGGCAGAGCCTAACTTCCAGCACATGTACTACCTCGATCTGACGCCCCAGATCAAAGAGATCGGCGCGGTGACGGGTGGGGTCTTTCACAGCGAAAAACTGCTGGTGAGCGGGCTCGGAAAGGGCGGTAAAGGCTATTTCTGCCTGGATGTCACCGATCCGGAGAACAACACCGAAGTCAACGCCGGCAGCTGGGTCAAGTGGGAGTATCCCCAACAGAACGCCACCGCGGCGGAAAAGGACAACATGGGCTATTCCTTCAGTGAGGCCTATTTCGTCAAATCTTATGCGACTAGTCACGAGTGGGTCGTCGTATTCGGCAACGGTTATGCCAGCGCCAGCGGCACGGCCGCATTGTATGTTGTGGATGCGCGCAGCGGCGAACTGCTGAATATGATCGATACCGGAATGATCGGCAACAACGGGCTTTCGACTCCAACGCCGATTGACATCAACGGTGACAGGAAAGTCGATTATGTCTATGCCGGCGACCTGCTGGGCAACGTCTGGAAGTTTGATCTGACCGATACCGATCCGGCTAACTGGGGATCGGCTTACCTGGATACCGTCAGTGGCGATCCCGAACCGCTCTTTACGGCCAGGGGCCGCACAAAGAATCCCGACGGCAGCTATGTCGATCCGCCCAATATTTACGCGCAGCCGATTACCACCAAGCTTAACGTGATAAAGCATTGCGACGTCACCAAGAACGGGTTTTTGGTCCTGTTCGGCACCGGGAAATACCTGTCGACGGCTGATGCCGATAATACCCAGTACCAAACCATTTACGGTGTCTGGGATTACGGGCAGACAAGCGACGAATATCTGGGCGTCTTCAACCGCGGTGGCACCAATCAACTGTCCAACCAGGCCGAAACCGTCACCTTGCTGGAGCAGACCATCGTTCACTGGAATGATGCCAACTTCAACACGTGGCTGCGGGTGCTGTCCGATCACGAGCCGACCTGGGCTACGGATATCCTGGGCCATCTGACTCATAATGCCGGATGGTACGTGGATCTGCCGCTGGATAAAGAACGTGTTATCCGCAACAGCTTTGTGCGCGACGGCAAGCTGATTATGATCACCTCCATTCCCGAGGACGATCCCTGCGCAGCCGGTGGTGACTCCATCGTGCACGAAATGAATGCCTGCTCGGGCGGACGCCTCGACAGCGCCCAGTTCGACGCCAACGGCGACGGCATCATCGATGAGAACGACCTGATTCAGATCCAAAATCCGGATTGGTCGCCCGGCAGCGGTCTGCCTGAGTTTATTACCGTGCCGCCCACCGGAATCAAGTACGACACCATGATGTATCCGCCGATCATTCTGACCACACCGGGTGGACTAACCGAACGCAAATACTTCAGTACCGCAGCGGGCAACATCTCCACCCTGGAAGAGCAGTCCGAACGCAGAGGAATGTTTTACTGGCGAAAATTCGAACGCTAAGTCCTTCGATTCATTAATACGATAACGTAATTATTTAATCAGGACTGAGTGCTGCCTGCGACGAGCTCAGTCGAGCCGAGTGAGCGATATTAATGATTCTTACTCTGAAAATACGTAATAGTAATTGCGAATCGAAGCACTAAGCTAAAAATATGAATAACGGGCATGCCGAATGGCATGCCCTGAAGCATAAGGAGTTAAAATTATGGCCTTTATGGTAATGCAAACTTTTAAAGCCGGCTCCCTGATTCGAAACGGATTCGGTCGACGGCGGATGTGGCTTTGGTTGCCTGTCAAAGTCGCCCTGTGGGCCCTCATAGTTATGGTCGTCTGGGGCAGTCTTCCAGCAACCTTTCTATCACCTGGCTCGGTGTCTTTGCAGGCCGCGGAACTGGCCGAACCCCGGGAAGGATCCGGTGTTATTGATTACATCGATGGTGACAGGATCATAATCGATGATTCAGCCTATAAGCTATCCGAACTGGTGGTCTATTACAAGGATTATAGTCTCCAGGAGCAGGTCTCCAGTAGTAGATTCAAAGTCGGTAAGATGGTGGGATACACCGTGCACACCGATGGTGAAATCATTGAACTCTGGCTGGAATAACCAACGGTGCGTCTGAAATAAGGCTTGCGGCCTCTATTCTGACAGGTATCGAAAAGAGCGGTTTTATTAACGCTGGATACCAGACTCTCAAGCAGGAGAAACTGATCCCCTTTTTACATGGCGTTTATACGGGGAACAGTGCATCTTGGTCTGTTTAGCTGGTTGAGCCCGTTGAGCCCGTTATGCCCGTAGGAGATTTACCGGTCTATTAAAGATCTTCTATCGTGCATCTTGAATCTTGCATCCTGTATCCTGTTTCCTGCATCTTGTATCCTGAATCCTGCATCCGGCCCCGTCGCACTGAACTCAATTGACTCAACAAACTCAAAGGACTCACTAAACTCAGCGAACCCAACCCACCCAACAAACGAAATTGTAATCTGCTTGACTTTGCAAGGTTCATCTGAAATATTCCAAGATCCTCCATTGTATCCGGCATTCTGCAACACTGGTAAGGATTGAAAAACAATCGACAGGTAAAATTGCCTTCAGTCTTATTATAATTAGATCAGCCACAGACACACACAGACATACACAGACAATAGACCTTATCACCTGGGCGACCCTGAACCAATTCCAAGGGGAGTGGGTGGCAAATTCAACAGACGCCGGAGTGATTCCATCCTCCCGTTTCATATAACTATGTATACCAACTAAATTGGAGAAGATCCAAAAATTGGAACAGGAAGACCCAATGGTGTAGAACGGAGGAAGCTATGGTTGGATTGTTGAAAAAGAAACTGGCCGACGGGGAAGTGTTGCTCGGTACGATCGTGAGTCTGCCCGCCCCGGAAGTTGCGGAATTGCTGTCTCTGGCAGGTTTCGACTGGCTGTTCGTTGACATGGAGCACGGCGCTCTCGATCTGGTAAATCTGCAGCATATCGTCCAAACAGCCAGTCCTGTAACGCCCTGCCTGATCCGGATACCGTCCAACGAGGAGATCTGGATCAAGAAATCGCTGGATACCGGCGCAGCCGGGATCATCATCCCGCATATCAAATCGGCTGAGGATGTGAAAGCAGCTGTGAATCTATCGAAATATCCGCCGACCGGCAGCCGCAGTGCCGGTATTGCCAGGGCGCACGGCTACGGGATCAAGTTCCAGGAATATGTTGACCACGCCGATGAGGATACGGTACTTGTTTTTCAGATCGAAAACATCGAAGCCGTAAATAATATCGAATCGATCGTCAAAGTTCCGGGGATTGACGCCTTATTGATTGGGCCATTTGATCTTTCAGGCAGCATGGGCAAACTGGGTAAGATAGACGATGCGGATGTGCGCCAGGCCATCGCCACGGTGCGAGAAACTGCCATTAAGGCGGGATTGCCGCTGGGGATTTTTGCTCCGACCGCCGATATTGCTAAACCTTTCATTGCAGACGGTTTTCAACTGGTCGTAGCCGGAACGGACACGCTGCTCTTGGCGGAATCTGCGAAGAAGACTCTGGCTGTGCTAAGAGGGTGAATAGACAACGGATGTCAGATTCTGCGGTGAATAAAATGTCCTATTAATGGCGGTGGACACTAAGGGCTCACTTAAAAATAAATTCACATCTTATGCACCGATGCATCCCGTCTGGCTGCGTTGCGAAAACTCGGAATATCTCGATATTCCTGGGTTTTCGCGCCTTGCCCAACGGGCGCCTCAACGCCTAAAATTGTGAATTCATTTCTTCGCGAACCCTAAGATGTGCCTCTCTCTGAAGGAGTGGGGCATTGATTTGATAGTTCAAGGCAAATTCACATACTCGATGTGGGCAGAAGGTACCGACTGTGGTCAAAGTCACCAAACAGCTCTATGTAACCAACCGCAAAGAGTGGCGGAACTGGTTGGAAGAAAATTACAGCACAGCAAATGAGATCTGGCTGGTTTACAATAAAAAGAAGTATGTCTTCTGGATCACTAGCGCAAAAAGAAAGCCAACGCGCAAGAAAAGGATCATCGAGACCGTCAAACTGTCGGCCTTGAATCGAAAACCGGGGATGAATTAGGAAGAATTGCCAATGCGCCTGGTAAAAACTTTAATCTCTGCATGTGTATTGATCTACCTGGTGTCGTGCGCTACCGATCGATCGGTCAAAAGTCCTTCCGATGGTGTTGGACGCATGCAGGCTGCAGTCGATAAAGAAAAAGTCTCCTGGCGCATGTGCAGCAAATTCATATTAGATCACGCGTCACACGGATCTGATGTGACGGGGAAATTAACTTTTGAGCATGCCGGCAACCAGGAGTTGCTGATTTCTGTCAGGGGCTATTTGAGCGACTCAATAACGGTTTCACCCGGTTCGCAACAGGGAGAAATATTGGTTGTTGCAGACAAGGCGATGTTGACTCGCAGTTTGAAGATTGAAAAGGGGTATGAATTATATGCCCTGGACGGTGCAACGCTGCTGTATCGCCTCGCTCTGAATTTACTCGAACGAATATATCCGGAAGGTCCGGCGGATATAAGTGTACGAAGAAAAATCGATTTTACGGAGCTGTCCGAAGCGATTTACGTAAGCACGACCAGTGCTTATATCAATTTTTACGCGCCCTGGTCTGTTAAGGGATACGTCGAAAAGAAAAACAAGGGAAGAATAGCATATGACATCATTTTCAACTGGACAATCCCTGACAGACATGGAAGTGAGAATATCCGATTCTTCGGAGAATGGATAATAACCAATGAGACATCGACCCTGCCGGATGATCTGAAATTGGATGACTGGAGAATTTACCGGCTCGGACTGGTAGAAAAACAGATTGGAGCGCGCAGGATCTATGATATCGATGCGACTTTAAGCGCTACCCGGTATACAACCCTGGGTGAATTGCGATCCGCGATTGAAAATGAGAAAAACGATGCACCAGCGCATTAAGATTTCTGGTTCCCATCCACCTTAGTTGGTTCAAAATGATGTGAAGAGACAGCTAATTGATAATGATAGTCTCTTTAGAGTATTTATCGCGGCTGCCTGCCCGCCATCGCTCTCGCTCAGCCGAGGCGGGCGGGGAAGCCGCTCCCACAGGGATAACACCAATCTTTAAGTAAATGACATTGAGTTAGCGAATATGTTCAGGAATTCGTTTCACCAGAAATGCATCAGAAAGGAAACCGGCAATGAGTCAAAAAATGATTCCGGCCAGAAAAGATATCGCCGATGAACATAAATGGGATTTGTCGCCGCTGTTTGAATCAGACATTCCGTGGGAGGAATTGTTCACTGCACTGGAGAAGCAAATCGAAGACTATCACAAATACAAAGGCCGGCTGCACGAATCGATCACGCTTTTTAAGGAGGCGATTGAATTTCATCTTGCGCTGATGCGCAGTGTTGAAAAGCTGTACACGTATGCCCATCTGAAAAGCGATGAGGACAAAGCCGACCAGCACTACCTGGGTTATTTCCAGCGGGCCATGAATCTTTATACCCGGGCAGCGGAACTGTCCAGCTTCATGACGCCGGAGATTCAGGCCGTGCCCGACGATGTCATGCAGGGTTATCTGGAGACCGAGTCGCTGCAGGAATACCGATTTTACCTTGATAAGATACTGCGGTACAAACCGCATACGCTGGGCGAAACCGAAGAACAGATTCTTGCCATGAGCCGGGAAGTCAGCCAGGCTCCATCACAGGTGTTCGGTCAGCTCGATAACGTGGATTTGAGCTTCGGCACCATCACCGACGAGACCGGCACCGAAGTCGAATTGAGCCATGGCAATTTTACAACTTTCATGATCAATCCCAATCGGGACATTCGCAAGCAGTCTTTTTTACAATACTACCAGGCATACGCGGATCATAAAAACACGCTGGCGGCCACTTTGACCTACTCCAACAAAAAAGATCTTTTCTACGCCAGGGTGAGAGAATTCAAAAATTGCCGGATGGCCGGCTTGTTCCCCGACAACGTACCGGAAAGTGTTTACGACAATTTAATCAAAACGGTGCGCAGCAACCTGGAGCCGCTTTTCAAATATTTCAGATTCCGCAAGCAGGCGCTCGATCTTTCGGATCTTCACTTTTACGACACCTACGTGCCGATTGTGCAGGGTATCGATTTTCAGATGCCCTATGAAGAGGCAGTGGCAGTGGGCGTTCAGGCCATGGCACCGCTTGGGCAAGCGTACACGCAGATCCTAAACGACGGTCTGCTCGGCGGGTGGGTGGATCGCTATGAAAATCGGGGAAAAAGAAGCGGGGCCTATTCCTCCGGGTGTTATGATTCACCGCCGTATATTCTGCTGAATTATGAACAGAACAACCTCAACAGCCTGTACACACTGCTGCACGAGGCCGGCCATTCCATGCATTCCTATTATTCCAAACAGCACCAGCCATACGTTGATCATGATTACACGATCTTCGTGGCCGAAGTCGCCTCCACTTTCAACGAAGACCTGCTGAGCCGGTATCTGCTGCAGTACTATGATGACAACCCCCGTATGAAAGCCTACATCCTCAATCGAGAAATCGACAACATCCGGGCCACTCTGTTCAGGCAGACAATGTTTGCCGAATTCGAACAGATCACGCATCGGATCGTCGAAGAAAACCATCCGTTGACACTGGATATTCTTACCGAAAAATACATGGCACTGCTGCGCGCCTATTTCGGAGATACGATGGTCATCGATCCGGAACTGGCATTGGAGTGCCTGAGAATTCCCCATTTTTACGCTGCGTTTTATGTTTATAAATATGCCACCGGTGTTTCTGCAGCGATTGCGTTGGCCGAAAAAGTGGTCCGTCAGGGCATCCCTGCCAAGGATGCATACCTGGACTTTCTAAAACTCGGCGGGAGTAAGTTTCCTCTGGATGAGCTTCTCGAAGCCGGGGTGGACATGCGGTCCCCCGAGCCGATTCAGCTGGCGATCGCCCATTTCGAAAACCTGGTTGACCGCCTGATTGAAGAGTATGATCGGCTGAAATAGACCAGTATATTGAAGATTGAAGACTGAAGATTGAAGATTCAAGGTCTGCCTTCGGAGGATCGATTTTAAAAACCAATCAGTAATGAAGGAGCGCAGCGACTTCCACAATTCTTCAATCTTCAGTCTTTAATCTTCAATTCCGGCTTATCCGGGCTCGGGTTCTGAAGTTATACAACACTAGGATTTCGCCGTATTGATTGCGTATAGTATTTGCTGATACTGGGTGATTGATGATATATTTAGGTTGCGACGGATAGAACAAGTCTGATTTATAAAAATACGGCAATTCGCACAAAATCGTCATATATTCGGGACTTGGGATGAGCAGTTCAGAAATCGTTTACAGGATTGTCAAGAGCGTCAAATGCCCCTGTTATGATCCGGGCGATGAATTTACGCTTTCGGGCAACGCCCTGCTGCTCGAGCTGGAGGATGAAAAGACCTTCATAACTACCACCATGGTAAAACCACCCTCCGATAGAAAAACCTGCCGCATATTTGTCAGCGACCTTACCCGAGCACTTATCGACCATGAAAGTATCGACAGGATTCCGTCCGATGAAATAAAATGCAGCGGATGTTCGGGTGTCATCCAGGCCGTGCCGCGACCGGATCCTCACACTGTCGCCGTGCCGGCCGGGGAGCGTGGTCATAACATTGATGTCATTGCTGGTATGTTGAGCAAATTCTCTATTTTTCAATCCCTTAACCGGCAAAACCTCAGAAATGTTGTCTCATTCCTGAAGTTGAAAAAATACCCCAAAGGTGCGATCATTTTGAAAAAGGGCGCACCGGCTCAGAACCTGTTTATCATCCTTTCGGGAACGGCCGATGTCCTTGATGATGAAGGTGTCAGTCTGTCCACCTTGAAAAAAGGTGACGTGTTCGGTGAGATGAGCCTGATCACCGGTGAGCCTGTGGCAGCGACGATTAGAGTGGTGGCGCCGGCGACTGTTATTTTTATCACAGGTCCGGATTTCAGGCAGGTTCTGAACAAATTTCCATCCGTTCAAATGTATCTGGCGCGTCTTTTGGCCCAACGCTTGGCCAGGTCCAACCTGGTCAGAGCCGAAGAAATCGCTTCCGGAATGGTGGGTCAACTCTCAGAACTGCCGCCCCCCGAACTTGTCCAGATATTGAACTCGAACCAGAAGACCGGAAAGCTGGTATTGACGTTGCCGCAAGGCAAGGCGGAATTGGTTTTTCGCGATGGAGACCTAATTAAAGCTCGATACGGCAAAATGAACGGAAAAAAAGCGTTTTATGCAATTCTAAACGAAAAAGACGGACGCTTCAAATTCCAGAACAAGCTGTCAAAAGCCGAAAAAAAAGCCAAGGTTATCGGCCCCTTTTTAGAATTGCTGATGGATGGTGTGCGAAAAACGGACGAGGCGAATTACGCGATAGCAGAAAAGCCGGGTCAGGCGCTGCTGTAGGCGACCGTATATTCATATCTGTATCACAATCCTGCGTTCAGAAAGTTTCTCTACCTTGATTATCCATTATCCGTTCTTGATTTTATCCATTTGGTACCTATTTTTTATGGAATTGGCAGTATGGAAGCGGTCTAGAACCGGCTCACATTTTTTCCCCCTGATTAGGGGGAAGTCGGCAGGCGGTCGAAATGTTGTTGCGTGTTGCGGGTTACGAGTTGCGCGTTAGAACGAACATGCAATCTATTTTTATCGCGTTGTCGGAAATACGTCCTTTATTGAATCCCTAATCTGCAGCTCAGGATGCATTTATGATCATCTATGACGACCGGCACAAATTCAGTCTACTCGAATACGGCATCCAGATTCCGGTTAGGAACAGCCGTGCATCCAGAACATTTGACAACCTCAGAAAGCATCCCGTCCTGGGCAGCCGGTTGAATGACTGGTTTCGGAAAAAAGAAAACCATCGGCTGACCGTCGCTGATCTGGAGCGGGTGCACGATGGGTCGTATGTAAAAAAGTTGTATTCGGATAAGCTTGAGGGCGAAATTATTAAAACCTTCGAACTGATCGACAACCAGGGACAGTATTATCGCTACGATCCGCAGAGCGCATCTTTGCCGTTGTCCCGCCTGTTCGACGCGATTCTGGAAAGGGCCGCCGGTACCTGGCAGTGTTGTAACGTGGCCCTTGAGAAAGGTTTCTGTTTTTATTGCGGCGGTGGGATGCATCATGCCCGGGAAAACACCGGTAACGGATTCTGTATGATAAACGATGTCGTCATCGCCATTCGCAAGCTGCAGTCGGAGCGCGGCATCGAATCGGCCTGGGTTATCGACGTTGACGCCCATAAAGGTGACGGCACGGCTGCGCTTACAGCCGATGATGATTCCATTATTACTCTCAGTGCTCACATGGCAAACGGCTGGCCTCTCGACGGCCCCCCCCGTGATACCGACGGACGCTTGAATCCTTCCTTTGTGCCCATAAATATTGATGTTCCTATCACCCGGGGTGAAGACCATTTATACCTAGCAAAACTGGAAGAGGGTCTGCAAAAACTGGCTGAATTTCCGGCGCCGGAAATTGCCGTAGTTTTGCTGGGCTCGGATCCCTACGAGAAGGATGCACTGCCCTCAACCGCTGACCTCAAGCTGACGCTCCAGCAACTGATGCAGCGGGACCAGATGGTTTACAACTTTTTGAAGCAATGGGCTATTCCACAGGCCTATCTTATGGCCGGCGGCTACGGCGACCACTCCTGGGAGGTATACACCCAGTTTCTGCAATGGGCGCTGCTGGATCAATTGGACTTGCGCTAATCTGCGGCGGTTGGGCCCGTTGAGCCGGTTGAGGCCGTTGGGCCGGTTGAGCCCGTTGGCCCGTTCGCCGGTTTGCCCGTTGAACCGGTTAGGATTCAAGATCCAAGATTCATGATACAGGATGCAGGATACAAGATGCATGATACAGGATCCAAGATTCAAGATGCAGGATGCAAGATGCAGGATACAAGATTCAGGATGTAGGGTAGAAGAACTTAATTCAGCCGGTAAACCTCCTACAGGCAAACGGGCAAACCGGCTAACCGACTATCGGGCAAACCGGCCAAGCCGGCACAACGGGCTCAACCGGCTCAACCGACAAAACGGACATACCCATGAAAAGCGTATTTGCCAAAACCATATACACCGGCAATTCGGTCAGACAAAATACTTTTCTGGTCTTCAGCGGGCGGAAAATCAGCGGCCTGAGCGCTTCCCGCAAAGGCGAGCTGATCGGCGAGTATGCCGTTGTTACACCGGCGCTGATAGATGCGCACAGTCATATCGGCATGCACCGGTCCGGTGAACCCTCCGCCGAGGGAGAGGCCAATGACCATCTCGATTCCATCATGGCCCTGCCCGATGCGTTGGATTCGGTGCAGATGGATGATGCGGCCTTCAGAGATGCGATTGAAATGGGTGTGCTTTATTCGTGCATCGTCCCGGGCAGTGGTAACATCGTCGGCGGACAAGCAGCGGTTATCCGCAATTATGCCGCTGACAGTACCGGCGCCCTGATCGCCCGGGCCGGCGTAAAAGCGGCGTTCGGCTATAATCCGAAATCGACCACGAGCTGGAAAGGTGCACGCCCGTCAACTCGAATGGGGGCGGCGGCCCTGCTGCGCAGCAAATTCGATGAAGTCCAGCAGAAGATCCGCAAATTCAAGGCCGCAAAAGGCGCAAAGAAAAAGGAAATTACTTTTTCGCGTGAGGAAAACATATATCAGGATCTGCTGAGCGGCAAAACCCGTCTGCGGGCCCACGTTCACAAAATCGATGATATTGCCGCCCTGCTGCGGCTGGTTGATGAATTCAAACTGAAGGTGACGATCGAGCATGCCATGGATGTTCATCGCCCTGAGATATTTCGCGAGTTAAAAAAAAGGAAAATACCCGTCGTGTACGGTCCGGTTGACAGCTTTGCCTATAAGGTGGAACTCAAACATGAAAACTGGCGCAATATCGTGCATCTGGTTTCCTCGGGTGTTGATTTCGGTCTGATGACCGATCACCCGGTGGTTCTGGGCCGTCAGCTCCTCCTGCAGACCCGCTGGTTCCTGCGGGCCGGTTTCAGCCAACGACAGGCGATTGAACTGGTCACGCGCAAAAACGCAAAAATACTGGGTTTGACCAGGATTCTCGGTACCCTCGAGAAAGGCAAATGGGCTTCATTTGTGTGCTGGAACGGTGATCCGTTCAATATGGCCTCTTATCCTCTGGCTGTTTACGGGGAAGGGGCGCAACTGTTAGAGGATCAGGGGCCGTAATAACGCATCGGCACGATACGGAAATCGTGAATTTAGTTCAACATTCGACCTTGGACATTCGATGTTCATTTGCTCAATTGGATAGATTAATCAGCTGGGTGCCCAGGTCCTAATAATTCCCTCCTCATTTACTTTCCACGATCAACGTCACCGGCCCATCATTGATCAGAGATACCGCCATCATGGAACGAAATTGCCCTGTGGCCACGGTGATGCCCTTGCGGCGCACTTCCTCGACAAAAAACTCATACAGGCTGTTGGCTTGCTCCGGTCCGGCTGCGTCTACAAATGAAGGGCGCCGCCCCTTGCGACAATCGCCATAAAGCGTGAACTGTGACACGACCAGCATCTCGCCGCCGATATCTAGCAATGATCGATTCATCCTGCCGGCCCTATCTTCAAATATTCTCAGGTTGGCGATTTTTTCCGCCAGATAATCGGCTTCAGCGGTCGTGTCCTGCTTATTTACTCCCAGAAGAACCAGCAGACCGGGTCCGATTTTACCGGTGATGTTTCCATCGACCGCGACGGAGCTCTTTGTTACTCGTTGAACGACTGCACGCATGGGGTTTGGTTATATTTGTTTAATTGGTTTGATTGGTTTAATTGGTTGTATTTTTTTAATTGGTTATATTGGTTTGATTGGTTTAATTGGTTGTATTGGTTTAATTTGTTTGATTGGTTTGATTGGATTAAGTGTTCTCAAGTTTCGCGCCACCCGAGACTCAGATATTGCTGCAAAGGTCACATATGGATGAACACTGGTTATCGCTTCGACGACCGGCCCAGCATATCCGCAAACGGGTTATTAAAGGGTGATTTGCGCAATTTCACTTTTTCCGGCTTGCTCTTTTTATGCGGCTTGGCCGTCCTTTTTTTCAACCGCCGGCCGGGTTGTGATTTCATTGACAGAGAAATCCGGTTTCGCTCAAGGTCGATCTCGAGTACCGTGACCGTTACTTTCTGCTGCACCTTGACAAAATTGGATGGATCTTTCACGAACCTGTCGGCCAGTTCACTGATATGCACCAGACCATCCTGATGGACGCCGATGTCAACGAACGCCCCGAACGCAGTAACGTTGGTGACGATTCCCGGCAGCTTCATACCGGATCGAAGATCCGATATTTTATCGATTCCGCTGGTAAATACCATCGATTCGAAATCTTGACGGGGATCACGTCCGGGTTTTGCCAGTTCGCTCATGATGTCCTCGAGGGTCGGCAGGCCGATTAGATCCGTGACGTATTCCGTAATTTTTATCTTATC
>Ga0126325_10000165_pt1 | contig 19102 bp, 21 predicted proteins | sample InaspJWI14metaG_FD_94487 | JGI IMG/M metagenome (GOLD analysis project Ga0126325, IMG submission 94487) | Marine gutless worms symbiont microbial communities from Oahu, Hawaii - Inanidrilus sp. 1 OAHU.JWI-14 metaG | ecosystem: Host-associated > Annelida > Digestive system > Unclassified...
CCAGCAGGCTGTAAAAACTTCAAAGATCACTTGGAAAGACGTTACCTGGGATATGGACCCCATATCCGAGTACTTTATGCCTGCTGGAGCTTTTTAGAGAACCGAATTTATAATTTCGGGCTTCATCATCTCTGTAAATGTATAAACGTGGCGGCCGCAAACGTCCGAAGGGCAACCTAAGAATTCGATATTACCAGATTATCAATATATTGCGCCGACTCAAGGATACTCGCGAGCCCGTGATTACGGACCTGAAGCACACTGCCCTGATATCCCTTGGGTTTCAATATGCGCCGAACCTGGTTCAATTTATATCCCAGCTTGCCAACCAGCTCGGTAAGGATTTCCATTTGTTTGGAGGCGGCCCTCTTCTCTATTCGTCGCCGGATATCCGGAGGCATCTCGGCCAGAGCCTCTGCATACATTTCCAGTTCGACAGAATTATCCGCACCTTGACGCTTTAATTCTTCTATGGCCTGCCTGCAATGCAGGAAATAGTTGCGCCAGCTCAATTGCAGACCCCCTAATTTTTCCGGCAGCAACTGCTGCATACGCATGAGCGTCTCTGCCGATGTTGAGGGAAATACGGTCATGGCTTTAATTGGCGCATGTTCGAAAATTGTCCCCGAATACATTCTTTCATAAGTGGCGGGATCGTTAATATGACCCGAAGCGGAATCCACCGGAGTACCGATAATGGTCAATGGTTTATCAATCTTTACAATTCTGTCTGTATAGGCCAGTACCGAAACAGCAGCAGCAGTCATTGGGCAGATTGGAAAGAAGAGTTTATCCCCGAGCCGTTCCCTGATTTTATCGATTACATCCCGGGAGTATACAGCCCGAACGATAATGGGCACTTTGGGTTTTACATGGCTGGCCAGCCCGATACCGGAGTTGAAGATGGCATTCAACACTGCCTTCGGATCCAATTTCACAATATCGCCAGTAAATTCAGGAATACGCAGTGTCTCCCGTTCATCAGGAATAAACCAGGTATGATCGTAGTAACTGGCAACCGTCCAGAAAACCGCACCGATACTGCGCGCATGATGAATGCCTTCAGATAGTAGGCGCAAACCAGATGGTATCATTACGTGATCGTCACAAAGCAGTGTCTGCCACTTCCCCCTTGCATGTGAGAAGGCGAAATTCCAGTGATCTATAATCGTCATATAGTCACCGGGACGGAAATACCGGACCCGCGGTGAATCGAACGACGCCACTATCTCTTCACACCCGGCATCACTGTTATCTGAGACGATTACTTCGAAATCGTCAAAATCCTGGGAAAGGGCCGAAGCCAGGGCATATTTAAGAAGTCTCGGTCGAGTTGTCGTAATGACGATTGAAAAAAGAGGATTACCGGGCATGTCGTAATTTTCAGCCTTCTTTGAGTGCAGCGGATTGAACGCTCCCAGCAGCAAGCTGCGGGGTATCGTCCCCCGTAAGGAATTTTTCTATTTTAGATTCGCTCGCTAACCCTGCAGCAAGCTGCAGGGAATGCGCTCGCTGATCGGTCCAATAAAACACCTGCCATCAGCTGACTTTTTCTATTTGCCGGTAAACTGATTCAGCATTGATCGTAAAGATCTCCGAATTTGGTGCCAGGTCGATCTCGGAGGGTTCTCTTCGAATGTAGATGACGTCAGTACCTGGCAGGACGTCGTGAACAGAACATATAAACTGGTGACTACAGCAGTTGACACTTTTACTGTCTTCAATAACGATAGCGCGACCGGTTCGTCTAATATCGGTAATAATATTATCCCAGCCAACTGGAATCGCCGATGCAACCCCGAACAGGGAGCAGTTTTTTCCCATGTCCATTAACTCGCGCCTCAGTTGCTTGCCCTGAGGAAGTGTAAAATTAAAACATACAATTGTCGCATCCGCTCCAGAGGTCAAATGAAAGATCCCGCCATCCTGATCTTCACCCACAGGGGTATCGAATTCAATCAATTCATCGTGAAACATGCGTTGGCTGACACCGATAATGCGGAAACCTTTTGAAAAAAGGTGCTTTGATAGAACATAATCAGCATCATGCCGATTGGTGATGCCATACCCGGGAACGCGCGCAATGGAGCAAAAATCTCCGAAATTATTTAAGCTCGATTGCATCCCCTGATAGCCAAGATCAACCACGATCGTGACGATTGTAAATGAAGCTTGCGCTGGAGATTGCCGAACAAAGTTGTAGGTGTTCACCAGGTGGTCGATCCCTAACAGTAAAAAGTCCTGCTGCTTCATGAAAAATGCGGAAGAGACACCGTTTATCATCAGGCCGAAGCCAAAGCCAACTTGCGCATTCTCAATATTGGGCGTATTGATCACGCGCACGGCGCCGTGGGATTGTAGGCCCCGGGTAAGACCTCCAAGACAGGATCCGGCATTGACATTCTGGCCAAACACAACCGCCCGATCCTGTCTAGCTAATTCTTCCCGGATGCGCTGGTTCACGTATTCGATGTATTTCATTCTATTTCCTCAAGCAGTTGCGCAAGAATATGGCGGCTCATGGATTTCAGTTCTTCTTCTGCCAAGATTTGCCTTAATGTGTATACCGGGTCACTAATCTCCTCCTGCAGAAGCGGCCAAGGATCAATTTCAACCGTGGGCGCCGGTCCGGCATGATAATTGATATACTTGCCATCCGGGTACTCTTCCGTCTTCAGGCGCCAGTCACCTAGCGTGGCAACCACCACTTCAACGACAACTGGACCCTTTTCCGATAGTGCTTGCCGGCGGACGGCCTGTAGCTGGGCAACATAATCCGCACAATCGTTTCCTTCCAGGCAGACGTAGGGGGTTCCAAAGGTGGCGCTCAGTTTGGAAAGGAAAATGTCGCAGCGCCGTTCATGGATCTGGGTAGCGAGAGACCAACCGTTGTTTTCCACGATGATGACGACCGGCAGTTCCTGAGACTTCATGAGGGAGAGGCTTTCATACATCGCCCCCTCTTCCATGGCGCCGTCGCCGGTCACCACATAAACCAGCCCCGGATCACCTTTTACCTTTTTTGCCATCGCCAATCCTGCGGCCACGCTTAAATTGTTGCCGAGGATACTGGAGGTGTACACTATGCCGGCGGCTTCATTGGCCAGATTCATCGATCCCCGGCTGCCGCGGGCCAGACCGGAAGGCTTCAGCAGGAACTCATCAATCACTTTTTTCAAAGCCCGCGAACGTGCCAGGTTGTAGTGCAGGTTGCGATGGGATGCGGCCAGCTGGTCGTCAGCTGTCATCACCTGGTCCACAGCCACGGCAATCGCTTCATGTCCCAGGGCCAGATGAATCGGTATCTTAAAATCACCATTTTTATATTTTTCATTGATGATGATCTGGCCGTGACGAAGTCTCAGGATGTCTTCGGCTATGTTTGCCTTTATTTTCGCTTCCATGTTAGTCTCGCTAAGCAATGCGTTTGAGGTATCCATCCGGTGCGACTGTGACCATTAGCTTGGCCTCGATCGTGTGGTCAATGGCAAACTCACCGGGGTGCGCGGACAGGAATTCATGCACTGCCAACTTGGGATTATCGTCCTGATTCCAAGGTTTTCCGGCATGTAACCTATCCGGGAGGTCTTGAATGACCGTATCAAAGACGACCAGATAGCTACCCTTCGTGACAAGAGGGGCGTATAATTCGAGTTCACGGGCAACATGGGCCTGCGTATGCAATGAATCCAGAGCGACCAGAACTTTATTCCGACCCTCGGCCATTTCAGCAGCCTGGGCGACAATACCAGGGTCCGTTGAGGAGCCATGCAACATCTTTATCCTGCGCGCCAAGGGGTGGTTTTCGATATTCCACTTGTTTTCAGAGCGAATATCGATATCGATTCCGACAACCAGCCCGTCGTTTTCCAGAAGTTCCAGCATGGATGCGTAAAAAATTAAAGATCCACCCCTGGCGATTCCGGTCTCGATGATCAAGTCCGGTTTCACGTTCCAGATAATTTCCTGCATGGCCAGAATATCCTGAGGGAACTGGATGATCGGCAGCCCCAACCAGCTGAAGTGGTAATGGTATTCATGGGTCACCGATTGTTTGAAGAAATTTTCACAGGTATCTTTATATTCCTGATCGGCGTTCATACGTCCAATGAGTCGCCGATTACGTTCGTCAAATTCTTTACTTTTCATCTCTTTTCCCCGTTCAGGTGATGGTTTGCTTGGTTTCAAAACTATAAAGAACGGTACACTCCCGGCATATGTCCAAAGTTGTTTTCTTGCCCTGGGCGTGTAGTTTGCGAATCTTGGCAAAGCGGGAACTGTTGAAAATCGAAATCGGGTCTCCGGTAATGGCATTGCCGAATTTGAATTGGGCACTGTGCCAGTCCTCATTGCACAGGGGTACCGTTCCATCGGCGAGGATATACAAAATTTCTGAAATAATTGGGCAGGCTTTCCGTTCGATTTCGATATCAATACCTTTGTCGCCCAGCAGGGAGTTCTTGTGGGTCACCTCCCCCCCCCATGAATGTGCATCGAAAATACTGATAAAATCCTTCCGCTCTGATTCAATCCGCGCTTTCCAGTACTCAATAAACCCTTCATATTCGGCGTAATTAAGTTCCTGCCGGATGAACCGCAACACAAAGCGCGTTTTGTAACCGCCTGCTGTCCGCCGATTGAGAATCTGTTCAATGTGACGTACGACGACCGCGTGGGTGGTTCCCTGGCGAATGGCTTCGTGCGTTTCGCTGAAAAGGCCGTCTACACTGAAAATAACTGTATCGATGCCTGCATCCAGCAACTGCTTCTGTTTGTTTTCCGTCAGCAGCTGTGCATTGGTCGACAGACCGATATTCTTAAACCCCCGTGTTTTCAAGTGGGAGATCCGTTTAAAAATATGGGGATCGAGCAATGGCTCTCCAAGGCCAAAAAGGTCCATCATTTCAAATTTTGTCTTATGTGCTTCCAGCTTATCTATGATCGTAAGGAAGTCATCATAGGGCATAACCATTTTTTTACGCTGGGTGGGCAGATTGATCGGGCACATAATGCAATGGGCATTGCAGCCGAAAATCGTTTCGATCGTCACGCGTTTGGGTATAATAATATCTTCTGACATGTCAGTGAATCCGCCTGATCTGGCTCAGGTATTTTTCGTATTTGGGATAGACGACATCCTTCTGCCCCAGTTGATAAAGATGCTGATAGTAACGGTCAAATTGCTCATCGGAAAACTTGGTCATATTCACCATCCGCTCCCAGTACAAGTCTCCCAGGTTTTGGATATACTCCAGATCGTCTTTTATATACCCATGTTCCTTGGCATAATCGTACAACCTGGTTTTGGGCAGCGGTGTGAGGTAGTGGATTTTGAACCGTTTCTGCAGTCTGTTTCTTTCAATAAACTCTAGAATCGCAATATAATCCTGCTCTTTATCCCATGGGAAACCCATAATGAAACTTACCGAGAATTTTATGCCGTCGGCTTCCATCAGGCGAAATTTTTCCTCTATGGCGCCTACCGACAGCTTCTTGTTGACTCGGTTCAGGGTTTCCTGGGATACCGATTCAACCCCTGAACTGATCCACAAAAGACCGTTGGAAGAACCAAGCCGACAGATTTCGTCGTCAATGGCATCCAGCCGCGCCTGGCAGATGAACTGATAGTCGAGGCCGCGTTTACGCTTGGCATCGATAAACGCCAGGAACCATTTTTTTACCTCGAGAAAATTTTCATCCACAAAGTAATATTTGTGAATCCCATATTTATTCGCGATTTCCTCCATTTCATCCAGAACGGCATCCGGTTCCCGGATGCTTAGGCCGGCACCGCAAAATTTATAACAGAAAGAGCAGTTACCCCGGCATCCCCGCGATGCCATGATCTCGAATGACTGGTCCGTCTCCCGCAGATAGTCGATATAAAAATCCATATCGAACAGGCTGTAATCCGGCTGGGAGAGCCCGTCCAGTTTTCGAATCCATTTAGGGCGGCTACCGACAATACCCTCAGCGGTTTTACAAAAAACGCCATCGATATCCGGGCAATCAATCTCACCCGCCTGAAGGGCCCTTATCATGTTGGGAAAAGTCGTTTCGCCTTCACCGGCCACAACATAGTCGCAGGAGAAATGGTTCAGCATCAGATCCGGGACCGCGGTAGGCAGGGGACCGCCGAATACAATCATGTGTTCCGGATTGATCTGCTTTACGATTTTGGCATAGTTTTCGGTTATACCGATGTGACGATTGCCGGCTACAATGCTGAATCCGAAGATGGCCGGCTCGCTGGTAACCAATTCCCGGAAGGCTTCCGTCCGCCCGTCTTTTTCAATCGGTATCAGGTCAAGTAATTCCACCGGGATATCGTGCCGGCGCAGCGTATTCACCAGAACGGCGAAAGCAACCGGCAGCTGAATCTGGTTGGTGTCGCGCGCTATATTTACCAGAAACACTTTTTTATACTTCATGGGTCATTTCCATGATCTAAATGTATTCCTTGATACCGAGCCTTAAAATCGGCAAATGAAGGGTAATCCCTGTCACGATCGGAGATAATCATCTGGTCGGCTGCGACCCCCCAATCGACGGCCAGTTCGGGATCGTCCCAGCGAATGCCGGTTCCGTGTTCATCGCTGAAAAAGTTATCCGCCCGCAGCAACAACTCACAGTCATCGCTCAGGGAGACACAGCCATGTGCAAATCCCCGGGCGGCATACAGGGAATTTCCCCGGGAGCCGGATAAACGGATACTCTGGTGAAGGCCAAAACTCTCACTCTCCAAGCGCAGGTCTACGGAAATCCACCGGACCTCTCCTTGCAACGCAGTAATCGTCTTGCCCTCAAGAGCCGGCGGCAAAGAGACATGCAGTCCACGCACCGTGTACTTTCTTTTGGTGAACGAGCGGCTAACCTGCTTCCATTCAGTGTTCAGCCCGTATTTATCGAACAGGGCTTTATCATACAGCCGCTGAAAGTAACCGCGATGGTCTCCCAACAGCTTTGCTGATATTTCGAAAAGGCCGGCAATGGGCAATTCTTCAATATTTAGCATCTTTATTCCTCGGCTTGGTGGTCTTCTATATGGCGGAGCACGGTGCCGATACCCTCATGTATGTCAACCTGCGGTGTAAAACCGACAGTCTCCCGGGCTTTGTGTCCCGAAATCCGACGGATACTGGCATTAGCCGGGTCCATTTCAGAAACGGTCACCTTTTTGCCTAAATGAGAGGAGGCGGAGGTGATGATATCCTGAAGTGTTACAAGTTTCGGGCCGACAATGTTCAGAATGTGGAAACCCGCCAGACCACGCACCGCCAGTGCCGCGCTTACAATATCTTCGACATGGATAAATTTTCGTCCAGTTTGCAGCGAGCCCACTGTCACTTCAGACTGCTCCCGTACCGTATTGGTGATTGATTCGACTGCGGACCAGTTCTGCAGGCGCGGTCCGTAGATAATACCAAATCTTAAAATCGCGGTGTCGCAACCCCCTTTTTGAAACGCCTGTTTTAGGTTGACCTCGCTGACGAGTTTGGAAAGCGCATACTCGGAGGTAATGTCATGCAGTTCGATTGGTGTCTTTTCATCAATTTCGGCCGTTGTCCGACAGGCGTCATAGACCCATTCCGTCGAGGCAAATATAAACTGCTCACTGCCGGCCTTTTGGGCAGTGTGCAGCAGATTCAGGGTACCGCCGACATTGACATCGAAGCAATCCGTGACCGCCGCGGCACAATCGTGATCGCGTGAGATGGCTGCCAAGTGCACGACTGTGTCAACCTTGGGGGTCAGCAGGTCCCCAAGGGCGGGATCACGCAGGTCGGCCTGATGGCAATCCGGCTGGGAAGGCGGGACCTGGTCGATACCGATGTAGGGGATGCCATTGGCGCGGCACCTGTGGATTAATTGCTTGCCCACATAACTTTCAGATCCGGTTATAAAAAGCCGCTTCATCTTGTTCCTTTCGGTCTTCAATCACCGCCGGCCACGGTAAATGTTTCACCGGTGATGAAATCTCCCTGTTCACCGCACAAATACAGCACCATGTTGCCTATATCCAGGGGAGTGCCGGCTCGTTTGAGCGGGATAAGCCCCACGCGCCGCTCATACTGGTCGCTGGTATACCCCGCGATACGATCCCGCATCCCGGTATCGATGACACCACAGCGAATGGTGTTGGCCAGAATGTTATGTTTGGCCCCGGTTTTAGCCAGTCCCACGGTCACTGCCTCGAGCGCTGCCTTTGAAGAATAATAGTGCATACTAGCGGCCCCGCCATACTTCATGGCCACGGTACTGATATTGACGATGCGCCCCCACTGCTGTTTCTGCATGTAGCGATAGGCGTTGCGACTGAGGATGAAGGGCGTTTTGAGATTCACTGTGTACGTTTCGTCCCAATCGCTTTCATCCAGGTCTGTAAAATGCGCATACGTTTTGCAAATGCCGGCATTGTTTACCAGAATATCGATACCGCCGGATGCACTCACAAAACGATCGATCAAATTGTCACGCTCATCCTTTTTGGTAAAATCACACGGCAGCAGGAGCGCCTTTTGCCCCCTGGCCGCTGCTGCGGAATCACTCTGGTTATATTGCAATCCGACAACCGCGCCCTGCTTTGCAAACAGTTCTGCGATGACGGCACCAATCCCAGAGCCCGCGCCGGTTATGAGGACTCGTTTGTCCCGCAGGGTACTGCTCATTTGGTTTCCTCCTGGTCATGGAGACAGGCTGCAACCGTGGCCCGGATACCGGCATCGATATCAAACTGTGGATGCCATGTGGTCGCAGCGGTGATCTTGGATATGTCGGCCCTGAAATCCTGTATGGCATCTTCCTGAAGCTCAAGCGGGGTCGTATCGAGATCGATATCCCGGAGTCGATACACTTTTTCAATGATCCGCCCGACCGCCGTGGATCTGCCGGTGCCGACATTATATATACCGCTTTCGGGCGCCTCCTCGCAAAGAGCGGCCAGAGCACGGGCCACATCATCGACATAGATGAAGTCATGCCGGTTCAGGGGCGTCCTCACAGAAGGCGGCAAACCTTCCATGGCGCCGCGGATCACACTCGGCAGCAAGGCTTCCGGCCGCTGGCCCGGCCCGTACACGAAAAACAGGGGACACCAGTAGAAACGCGCTCCGCATTCGGACGCAACCCCCTGGCCAATGAATTTAAGCGCGTTTTTGGCCGCCTGAAACGGATTGTCCGTGCCAAGGGTATCTGATTCACGCAGGCTGCCTAAGCGCTCCTTATATTCCCAGCAACTGCCGGTAGAGAGCATGGTGTGGCAGCCGGATTGGGCCGCAGCCCTAAATATCCGGATACCGTGCTCTATATTGAGCAGACTCGCTTTGGCGGAATAATCCGGTATCTTGTCCCAGGCCAGGTGAATCAACCCCTCCGGCCGACAGGCCGCAAATGCGTCCTGGATAGACTGCTGCCGCTGCAAATCGACCTGGACCCAGGTCAGCCGCTCATTTGCCGGTAACTGGCCGGCCCGGTCGAGGTCTCTTGTCAGACAGTGAATATGATGACCGGCCTTGATCAGCACCGGGATCAAGCGTTGTCCGATAAAACCCGCTCCGCCGGTTACAAGCAGTTTCATGATTAAAAATCTTTCCGGGTCCAGTCGTAGGGAATTTCACCGTTATGGGGGTCTATGCGGAGGTATTTAAGATCCGGGTTGTGGGGCTCGGAAGCGACATTGGTGAAAAGGGCAAAGGGATCCGTCATACCTTTGCTGGCATTGGCAATGCCCGGCGGGATATGGACCAGGCAGTAGTTGTCGTCGCCGAAATAGATTTCCTGGATCTCGCCCTTGGTCGGGGATTCGTCCCGCATGTCGCACAGCACGAGCTTGATCATGCCCAGCAAGCAGATATAGTTCAATATCAACGTCTCATGGACGTGCCACCCATTGATGACCCCCTTGTACAGCTTCTTGAAATAGACTTCCCCAAAAGGGTTGAGGATGTTGTCATTGCGCACACCGTGCATTATCGTTCCGCGCTCATCCGGTATGCGCCGCAGGGGCACAATTTTGACACCTTCTATCATGTTCACCTCCCGGTCTGTTAAAGCAGGTATGGTTCGTTTGGAAATGGCACCAGGAAAAGGCCGGTGTAGCCGTGTTTCCGGCAAAGTTTCACCAGTTCGTCTTTGAAATTCCAGGCCAGAATGAAGATGAGATGGGGATCCGCTGCCAGCCCCCGGTCCATGGGCACGATTGGAATAGTCGACCCCGGCGCGTAGAAGCCCTGTTTTATCGGATTGTTATCGATTATCATCTGGATGTCGGCTGTAGTAAATCCGCAAAAGTTCAGGTAGGTCGAACTGCGGGCGGAGGCACCGAAACCGATGACATTGGTTTGGTGGTAAACCGACAATTGCTCTCTGGACTGGTCCCGGTGCCGTCGGCAACGGTCGGCAAAGGCACGCCAGGCAACGACGCTATTGATGCCGCTCTTGGTTTCACGCCTGTTGATGTCCTCCCAGGCCTTAGTTTCCGGCCGTGACCCCTTTGAAAAGAAAACGATAACCGCCCCGCCGCTGATCGGGCTGAATTCAACGTGGAAAGGCTGCAGGTTGTGTCTGATCAATAAATTGGCGATCGATCTTACCGAGTAATAACAAAGATGTTCATGGTAGATCGAATCATATTGCAGTCCCTGCAGTATTTCTTCAGCATAATGAAATTCGACGGCCCCGACCCCCGCCTCGTCCAGGCAATCCCCCAATCCGGATACAACGTCATGCAGGTCACTGACATGGGCAATTACGTTGCGAGCGAAGACAAACCGAGGGTTCCCATGCCGGGTAACAACCTCTGCGGCAGTCTCTGGATTCCAAAAAGCATTAACCGTTTCTATGCGCGCCTGGTTGGCCATCCGGGCTATGTTGGCAGCCGGGTCCACGCCGAGCACTTTAAACCCACCCGCCTGAAATGGTTTGAGAAAGGTGCCGTCGTTGGATGCAATTTCCAGGACAAAGTCTTCATCTCTTAAAAATCCCATTTTGCGGATACGCCGGTAAAATTCATCTGCAAACTGCTTGGCGGTGGAGGAAGTTCCGGTCACCCAGACGTAATGGCTGAAGAGTATGCTTTTCGCAACGGTTTCCTTTATCTGCACCAAACCACAGGCCTTGCAAAATGCCAGGGTAAGCGGATAGGTCTCTTCGGCCTGGTCGACGCTTTTACGAACGGCATTGGCCAGGGGCTGGTTTCCAAGAAACAACAGTTCTTCGAGATCCGACGCGCTGCATATTCTGCAGTTAGCGATGGTTTGGCAGGTCATGCCGGCTTACCTTTCCGGGTTCATTTTCAATTGTTCACGCCAGTAGTCCAGGGTATCGGACAGGATTTGTTCGAAACTGATCTGCGGCTCCCAGTCGGTCAGGGCGGAAAACTTCTCGGTATCGCAAATGAGGCGTGGTACCTGCGTCAACCGTACATATTGGTCGTCGATCTCGTAGGTAATCTTCTCCGTGCTGGACATGTCAATCAGCATTTCCAAGGCCTGGCGGAAGGTAAAAATGTGGCTCTCTTTTTCCACACCGATCAGGTAAAGTTCGCCCGGTTCGCCTTTTTCGACAGCCAGCCAGTAGGCGTGCACCATGTCCTTCACATGGGTGAAATTGCGGCGGTCGTCGATATATCCCACTTTTAGCAGCGGCTTCTGAAGCCCCGTCTCAACCCGGGCGATCTGGTAGGCATACCAGGGGATACCGAACACTTTGTCGCGCCGGGGGCCTTCGTGATTGAACGCCCGCGTACGAATCATGTTCATCCCGTAGGAACGGAAGTAGACGTAAGCAATCAGATCCTGAGCAATTTTGGTAACCGCGTAGGGATTTACCGGCCGCATGGGCGTGGTCGGTGTGATGGGCAGTTCCTCTTTGTAAATTTCACCGTATTCTTCGCCTGAGCCGGGAATGTGGATCCGGGGGTTGATATCGGCCAGGCGGCAGGCCTCCATTAAGTTCACAGTCATTTTGTAGTTGGCATCCATATAGACATTCGGATGGTCCCAAGAAGGGCTGACGAAACTCTGCGAAGCCATGTGGAAAATAATATCAGGCCTGATTTTATTGATGGCCACGATCACCGCTTTCATGTCCAACATGTCACAGTCGCACCACTGGACCTGATGTTCAATATGGGTGACATTTCTAAGGTTCGACAAATGGTAACGGCGCAAGCCATACACTGCGTGTCCTCTCGCCAAACAGTAATCCGCCAGGTGGGATCCCACAAAACCGGTAATGCCGGTAATCAGTACTTTTTTCATAGCTGCCCTTCTTTTCATTCGGTATCAGATGGAATATTTATTCCCAGATTTTCCACTGGGCCTGATTGTTTTCACAAAGCTCATTGAGCATCATCTTGTCTCGCAAGGTATCCATGCATTTGTAAAACCCGTGGTGGTTGAAAGCAAAAAGCTGGCCGTCTTTGGAGATATTCTCAAGGGGGCCTCTTTCAAATACGGTTGTATCACCCTCGCTCAAATAGTCGAATATGGCCGGTTCGCATATAAAAAAGCCGGCATTCACCCATTTGCCATCCCCACGCGGTTTTTCCTTAAACTGATAGACACACCCGTCTTCAGAACAAGCAACCGCCCCGTATTTTCCCGCCGGCTGGGATATCGTCATCGTAGCAAGCTTCCCATGTGATTTATGAAATTTTACCAAAGCATCGATATCAATATCCATCAAGGTATCTCCGTATGCGACCATGAAAGCTTCATCTTCCACATAGGGTTTGGCTTTGAGAATTCGTCCGCCGGTCATGGTGTCGATACCAGTGTCCAGCAAGGTGACCTTCCAAGGTTCACTGACATTCCGGTGAACTACCGTCTGATTGGTGGTCAGGTCGATGGTAACTACGCTTTGATGTAAAAAATAGTTTACAAAATATTCTTTTATGACATGGCCTTTGTATCCCAGTAGAATTATGAATTCATTAAAACCGTAATGGGAGTAAATCTTCATAATATGCCAGAGCATCGGTCGGCCGCCGATATCAACCATGGGTTTAGGCAAAACATCAGTTTCCTCGCTAAGTCGCGTGCCATAACCACCGGATAGAATTAGTACTTTCATGGTAAGCTTCCCCGTTTCGCGGTGCCAAAGGTAATGCTGGCGGCCATTACCGGCTCACGTATAGATTCGAAATATTCCGTAAAGAATGAAGGACTTGGATTTTTTCAACCGTCAGTATCTTCTTTATCTATATCCTTCAATTTTTTCACATGCCCCCTACCAAGACTTTTCAAATTAAACTTGAGCTTGTTAAGAGACTTGATAGCCGCGTCATTCCGGCAAAGGATATTTTTCTCCGTCCGGTGACATGGAAAATGCTTGGGTCTGGAAGGTATCACTGGACGAATTGCATCTGCTGTTTATCAGGTAATTATCGTAAATCTCCTTCATTTCTAAATGTATACAACCGCACTGCGCTTGATACCCTTTTTCATAATCTCGCCAAGCGCATCGCCCTTGCGATCGATTGTAGTTATCAGAACTCGATCAAACTCGATTTTTTTGATGGCTTCGCCAGCTCGTACTTCATGTCCCATGAAACGACGGCCACTTTTCTTCTCATCAATGACGGCTATGAGTTCTACCGAGGTTTCCTGCATGGAAATATACGCGATCTCAGCCAGTTCTCCTGTCCCCCAAAAGACGACCCTTTTGATGTATTGTTTTTCAAATTGCTTAAAAATGTCCTTTAATTTCCTTCTGGCATCTTTGTAAAACTGAAACGAATACTGAATGTACTCATAAGTCAATCGGGTCTTTTCAGCAGCGCCTTTCGGTGTCAAAATATAGCGAACCCTGTTTCTGGGAATATGGGTAATTTTAAAATACCCTTTCTGGGTGAGACGTTTCATAAACGAATTCACCAGTCCCAAGGAAATGTTTAAACGAGTGGCCAGGTCTCGCTGACTGGGTGCTCCCTCGCCCTCGATTTCTTCGAGCAATTTCAAAGTGCGTAGTTCTTGCTGATCCATAATTTAAAATTTCACGTAAATTTTAAATGTGTTGGGAAATAAGAGGGTGGGAATAATTACCGGAGGTCAGATGTCAGAGGTTATATGTCGGATGTCAGTAGAGCTGTTTCCGGCTTCAGTCTTCGGCCTTCTACCTTCAGCCTATCAAACAGACAGCTCCGCCCGGTGATTTACAAGACGTTTAGCCCCTAAACGTAATGAATCATTAAATTTTTTAAACTAATCGGTGCTTAAGGTGTTCAAAATCTGAACGTTCAACAACTGAACACCAGTTTCTTGTTAATGTCAACAATTAAATGCAATATCATCAGTATTTATTTATTGTTAGGGAGTTGTTGGAGATAGGTATAGGGTAAGGTAGAGGGTACAGGGTAGAAGGTGAAAGGTATAAGCAAAGCCAAGCACCATTAATTTTTACGTACTGCTCTAATTAAACTATTCAGCACCACTCTGTTTTAATGATTTTTTCCATTGTCAGGGCTACATCCTGGTTACTTATAAAATCTAAGCGATTTGATAGATCTATTTGATAGTGTAGTTCTTTTAGAGACCCGTAGGCTATGTAAAGAAAACGAACAAAATCAGCCTGACTGTCACGTGGACACCCTTCCACGATATTGGATGGAACCGATAAAGGGGCACGTCGAATTTGGGATGTCAAACCATATTGTTCGCCCTTTGGAAAATCGGATGTCACTTGATAAACCATATAGAGCGACTTCATCTGCCAGCTCAAATGCCTTCAACTTCTTAGGATTACGCATGATCTTTCTTCTACCTTATGCCTCCCAACCAAACCCTATACCCTGCACCTTATACCATCTATCTATTACACAACAAGAAACCCCGGCCGGCGCAAACCAACCGGGGCTGTTAAGATTAATCCCCTACCGTAATTAGGTCCTTGTTCTCCTCCACCGTCTTCTGCCCTATCCCGGGCACATTCACCAGTTCATCGGCCGTTTTGAACGGACCGTTGGCCTTACGGAAGGCAACGATCTTTTCGGCATATTTAGGGCCGATCCGCTTGAGTTGGGTGAGTTCCTCAATGGTTGCATTGTTGATGTTGACTTTGAGGACATCCCCTGCAACAGCGACTCCGGAAGCAATGAAAATAAAAACAAGTACAGCTGCCCAAAAACGTCCAATACTCCTGAAACTCCGCATACATACCTCCTTTTGGTGCTCGCTTTGCGAGCATGTTAAGTGTTAGGTTTTAAGTGTAAGGTAAAGACAAAAGCGCTACCAGACACTCAAACCCTGGTGATTTAACCCGCAGTCTGCACGGGCATTCCATCACCTGTTATCAAGAGGCGTGCCAGGAAATAGGAACGAGAAAGATAAACATCGTTATCCAACTATTATTATTTGTATTTTTGATATTTACCATTCCAAGGGATTTACTCACAAAAAAGGTCAAAGGACACTTGCGTCGATTTGTTTGCACATTTTTCAAGTGCCTTCTGCACAGTTTACAATGCATTGAACTAAGTCACACACCGTTGCACTTTCCTACAAGATCAATTAAAGAGACTGGGCCCTGTTTAAAGTTCAAGCTGTTAGAGGGTTTTTGAATCTTAACACCTAAAACTCAACACTTATAACACTCCTTTTGAGGATCAAAATGAGCAATACCGTCGTCGTAAACGCAAACATCACCATCACCGCCGCTACCCTCCAGAACATTGTGGCCAGCGCAAAGGCGAAAGCTCACCGCAATGAAAAAGGCTACTACCAGGTCGATACCGCCGACAAAGTCAGCGAGATGATCTCGAAGTTTCTGTTGGAGAAGGATTTTGAGGGATTTGTCAGCGATCCAGCAAACTTCGCTGACGCATAGGGCATAGTGCATGGGGCATAGGGAGTTAAGACAAAAGGCGGACGGAAAGCCAGGCGTCAGGAATCGGGCGTCGGGTGTCAGGAATGGCCTCCCTCCCCTGGCGGGAGGGATTTGAGGGAGGGGGACGTCGGAGATTAGAAGTCTGTCTGGTGTCTGGGAAAACCACTTGCCTTTCAATTAGAATGAAATTATTATGACCATAATAATTTCATTCTTGGGAGCAGTCATATGAAAGATCTGGATAAAATCTTACCGGTAACGCATGTCAAACGGCATTTTCTGGACATACTGAAATCCATTGAAGAGGATGATTCGACCTTTGCAGTCACCCGGAACGGAGAGGCTGTCGGCATCATCATGACTCCAGGCCGCTACGAGTCCCTTCTTGAAACAATTGAAATTCTTAGCAATAAAGAAACCTTGGAGGCATTAGAATCATCAGCAAGGGAATTCAAAGCGGGCAAGGTCTTCACACACAAGGAAGTTTGGGGCTGATTTGAAATTCACTTTCGTATATTCTAAGACGGCTCGAGAACAGGTCCGCGCTCTCCATCCCTTGCTTAAATCTCGCATCAGGGAGAAAATCGAATTACTGAGACCAAATCCGTATACCGGGAAATATCTTCAAAGAGAGCTTTCAGCATATTGTTCTTTAAGGATCAAAAGATACAGAGTTATCTATAAAATTGATGAGGCCAACCGAAAAATCGAGATCCACTTCATTGGACCCCGCAAAGATATCTATGAGCTATTCAGAGAAAAGTTGACAAATAGTAATAGCTGGCCTGACAGTATAAAAGAATCGACTGACATTTGGGGGGATATCCCCGATGCCTCGGATTTGCGGAAAAATCAAGGGACTGACATAAGCAGGGAGCAATTGTAAATTGATTAAAGATAGAAAATGAATTTCTTGATAATTCTCCGCAATTAAGCTATCAATCCTCACCAAACAAAAATCAACGAAATCAGTAAAATGAATTGTTTTTAGGCTCTCAAATCACGGGCCTTTATAATGATTGCTGCGGTATTTAATTTTTCGAACCTTATTCTAATGGCTAAGCCAAGATTTTCGTGAACAAGGCTTTGGTTTTCATCGGAAGTGAGGCATACACTCGGTATGTTGAGCTTTTGATGGAAGCCAGTAAAGCCGTGCAGGGAAACTCTTGGTAATGCCAGCCAAATTAATATGTCACAGATTACGCCTTTATCCTTACTAACCCACTTGCTTTTCGGGTTCGGCCTCTTCCTGCTCTCTGCAGGCATCTGCTGGTACCTCTCGCGTCATCCGATCATCCTTGATGTTCCCAACCAGCGGTCTTCCCACGACAGACCGATTCCGAAATCGGGTGGTATCGCTATCGTGTCAACTTTTCTCGCCGGGGTTATCGCAATCTATGCTTTCGCGGATGTGGCTGTAATCAAAGGTTATTTTTTTCTCGGATTTGTTTGCGCAGCCCTTTTGATAGCGGTCGTTTCTTTTATGGACGACCTGAAACCCCTTCATTTCTCTATTCGCCTATCCTCCCAGGTTATAGCGGCCGTGGTAATCATGGCTTTCGGTATCGTGATTGATGAACTCACGCTGCCGTGGTCCGGTAAGGTGCAAATAGATCTTATCGGCTACGCCCTTACCCTTCTGTGGATCGTCGGGTTGACCAATACTTTCAATTTCATGGACGGCATCAATGGTATCGCCGGCGGCACTGCCGTCATTACCAGTCTCTTCTTCGGCTATATCTGTGCCAGCCACGGCAGCAATTTCACGTACATTATCAGCTACACCATTGCCGCCGGTGCTCTGGGGTTTCTGGTGTTCAATTTTCCCAGGGCCAGGCTTTTCATGGGAGATGTCGGCAGCGCGTTTATAGGTTTCGTGTTTGCAAGCCTGGCCATCATCGCCGCTTTATACGATAACTCGCATATCTCCCTGCTGGTCATGCCGTTGTTGTTGTTCCACTACATTTACGACACTTTATTTACGTTCATGCGCCGACTATTGAATAAGGAATTCGTGTTTCATGCCCACCGGTCCCATCTTTACCAGCTCCATAATCAGCTAGGGTCCAGTCACGCTCGGGTATCAATTTTTTACTGGTGTATAGGGATTGCCCAGGGTGGCGGTGCCCTCTGGATGGTCTCCATCCCGGATAATCGACGTCTTTTAATCTTTATCCCCTACCTGGTTTTGCAAATTGCCTATTCGTTGATCATCGTGCGAAAGGCAAAAGCTGAAGGGCTCCTTTAATCCGCAGATTACGCAGATTTGCGCAGATTCAATTTGCCCTGCAAAACTCTTTCGAGCCAGGGAGGGAACCCAGAATTAGTTCAATTTACCTTGCTTGCTTTTATGAATGTTTTTATTTATCCTAACCCGCGTAACCTGTCCGGTGTAGCGTTGCGAAGGCTGATCAGCAAAATCTTCCGATAATCTTTTGTGATGATTAGTGGTTGGGGAGAGCTTTAGATGTATAGCAGATACCTATTTGTACTCATATTGATTTTCAGTTTAATAGCCAGTTGCGCGGTTGACCCCAAAAAGGAAAACCTCGTGAACTATGTGAACCGCGATATGCTCTCCATCGCCCAGATTGAGAAAGTGGCATTTGAGCGCTACGCAATGGTAGTCGGAAAAAACTACACCACTGATCAAGCTGTATACGAAGCCCTGCGAGATGAGGTCATCCCGGTCTATAAGAGATTCACGACTCTACTGAACCAGATTCGGCCCGAAGACGAGCAGGTGGCAAAGGTTCATGGTTTCTACATCAAAGGTTCCAGGAAAGTTTTGAAGGGATTTGAATTGAAACTACATGGCATTGCCGGAAATGACGACCATGTTATTGGTCTGGGTAATAAAAAAATAGCCGAGGGATTTCAGGATAATCAGAAGTGGCATGAACAGCTGATGGCCCTGACAAAGGAGCTTGGTCTGAAATCCGCTGACCGCAAAATGTCAAAATTTGAGGAATATATATACAAGTTGGATGAGGTCCTGCAGGATGCGGGGCCGACAGGTAACTGATCCACAGGATATGGGCATAGGGCATAGGGCATAGGGCATAGGGCATAGGGCATAGGGCATAGGGCATAGGGCATAGGGCAAAAATCAAACACCTTTTATATTGTCAAGAAGAAACTATATACCTTTTCAAATATGCGGTTCTCTAAAAAACTCCAGTAGTGCCGATCTGTGACCGTATCTGTCACAGACGGCGGTTATAATGGCCTCATAACCTTAAAAAGGAGGCCGCTATGACAACATTTACGATCACAG
>Ga0126325_10000166_pt1 | contig 18989 bp, 16 predicted proteins | sample InaspJWI14metaG_FD_94487 | JGI IMG/M metagenome (GOLD analysis project Ga0126325, IMG submission 94487) | Marine gutless worms symbiont microbial communities from Oahu, Hawaii - Inanidrilus sp. 1 OAHU.JWI-14 metaG | ecosystem: Host-associated > Annelida > Digestive system > Unclassified...
CGACTTCACCATCCGCAACGCCTGGCAGAAGTAATTAGAGGAGTTAAATTTGTCAATGGTGTCGAAGAAAAACGGATTGCCGCCTAATTTCTTCATACACAACTATTGACTATATCTCGAACGCGAGCACCTGATGCTGCTGTTGTTTACCTTTGCCTTGATGCTGATTTTGGGGGACCTGGTGAAGATCGTCTGGGGAGCGGATTATCGCTCGATTATGGCACCGGAGTATCTTCGGGGATCCATCACCGTCTTTAACTCGCCTTTCCCGAAATACAACCTGTTTCTGCTGATTGTGGGCCCGCTGGTCGCCATCGGTCTCTGGCTCTTCTCGAGTAAGACCAAAATCGGTAAAATTGCCAGAGCCGCGGCTGTGGACCGGGAAATGGTCGGTGCCATCGGCATCAACGTCAGCTGGGTGTTTGCATTTGCATTCGTGCTGGGGTGTCTGCTGGCCGGTCTGGGGGGCGCCCTGGTGGCACCGACGATCAGCGTTACCCTCGGTATGGATCACGATATTATCATCGAAGCATTTCTGATCGTTACCATCGGCGGTCTCGGCAATATGTGGGGTGCCCTGGTGGGATCGCTGATATTCGGTATTACCCAATCTTTCGGGGTGTTGTTCTGGCCGCAGTTCGCCATTGTGTTTCCTTATGTCGCGGTGGTGATTGTGCTGTCGCTGCGTCCGAAAGGCATATTGAAATCCGTGTGGTAATCAGGTGTCGCCGTGATCCAGATATTTGAAAAAAAAGACGTGCTAACTGCCGCCGGGATAGTCGTCATCCTGCTTTTTATGCCGCTGATCATCCCCAAGTTTTACACCTATATCCTGGCCATCATCTTCGTGACTTCGATACTGGCCATGAGTCTTAACCTGGTAGTGGGACACGGCGGACTGTATCAGTTCCATCACGGCGTTTTTTACGGAATCGGTGCATACACACTGTCGCTGATCTTGACCAAAACGCCTTTGCCCGCCTGGGTTGCCTTTTGCGCCGGTCCGCTTGTCGCCGCTACGGCCGGACTGTTGATCGGGCTGTTTTGTGTTCGGCTGGCCAAACTTTATTTCGGTATGCTTCAGATTTCACTGGGTTCATTGATTTGGGCCATCGTCTTTCGCTGGTTCGATCTGACCGGCGGTGATGACGGAATCCACGGCATTCCCATGCCCGAATTTCTCTACACCATCAACAACGCCTATTATTTTATCCTTATAATTCTGGTTGTTTGCCTGGTGATTTTGTACTTGATTTTAAAATCACCTTTCGGCAATACGCTGCGGGCAATACGCGACAACCCCCAGCGCTGCGAATCGGTCGGGATCAATGTTCGCCTGCATCAACTGATCGCCATCGTGATCGCCACTTTTTTTGCCGGCCTGGCCGGCGTCCTGTTCGTGGTCATAGAGGGATCGGTCTTTCCGGATCTGCTGTTCTGGGTTCTCTCGCTGGAGATTTTCATCATGTGCCTGCTCGGCGGATGGTTTACGTTCGCCGGACCGGTACTGGGTGCCGCAATTATCGTCTCACTGCGTACATTTGCAGGTGTTTATACGGAATACTGGACCTTGATCCTGGGTGTCATCCTTATCCTTTTAATTTTCTTCCTTCCGGAAGGCGTGATGGGCTTTATTGTCGCCCGGCTGGAATCCCGCGGCGGCAAACAAACTGAGGGGTAGAACGGTCCCATGCTGCATGTCGAGAATGTCTTCAAATCATTTGGCGATTTTCAGGCCGTAAGCGGCGCCCGGCTCGATGTCGCAGAAGGTCAGCTGGTTGCCGTTATCGGACCCAACGGTGCCGGCAAAACAACCCTGTTTAACATCATCACCGGGCAGCTGAATCCGGACAGGGGCCGGATTGTGTTTAAAGAAGAAGATATCAGCCGTCTAGCCCCGTATCAGATCTGCCGCATCGGTATTGCGCGTTCATTTCAAATCGCGAACATTTATCCACGGCTGTCCGTATTTCGCAACGTACAGGTTTCCGTTCTTGCCCGGAAAAGAAAAAGCACGGTACTTTTCCGGCCGGCCCAGACCATCGCCGTCGATGAAACCCATGCAATTTTAGCGGACGTTGGGCTCGACGACAAGACCTGGCATCTGGCCGGATCGCTTTCGCACGGTGATCAGCGTATACTGGAAATCGCCATCGCACTGGGCAACACGCCGGAGCTCCTCATTTTAGATGAGCCCACCGCCGGGATGTCACCGGAAGAAACCGCACGCACGATGGCGCTGATCACAAGATTGGCTGAGAACCACGGGCTGACGATTCTATTTTGTGAGCATGACATGGAAGTTGTTTTCAATGTCGCCCAGAGCATCATGGTCATGCGCCAGGGACGAACAATCATCCAGGACACACCCGGGGCGGTCCGTAATAACGATGAGGTTCAGCAAGCCTATCTTGGAGGGACGGCGTGATGCTGGAAATCAAAAGGATTCACACGTTCTATGGTTTGAGCCACATCCTTTTCGACGTATCCCTGGCGGTGCGCGCGGGTCAGGTGGTTTGTCTGCTGGGTAGAAACGGTGCAGGGAAAACCACCACTTTGAAGAGTGTCATGGGCATTACCCCACCACGCAGGGGGCGGATCGTCTTCAAGGGTGAAGACACCACCGGCAGTGCCCCGTTTCGAATGGCCCGCAAAGGGATCGGATATGTGCCCGACGACCGACGCATCTTCGCCGACCTGACGGTGGGTGAAAACCTGGAAATTGCCGCCCGCAAGTCCGGATCCGGCAACGGTTGGGATGAAAAGCGGGTTTACACCCTCTTTCCGGCCCTGGGTGACATCACTCACCGCAAGGGGGGATTGCTCAGCGGGGGTGAGCAGAAAATGCTGGCCATTGCCAGAGCGTTGATGACCAACCCGGAATTCATGCTGCTGGACGAGCCGACCGAAGGATTGGCGCCGGTCATGGTTAAAACCCTTCAGGAAACCATCCGAACCCTCAAAGATGCCGGCTTCACGGTTCTGCTGGCCGAGCAGAATGTGAGATTTACCCTGGATTTGAGTGATTACGGCTACATCATCGACAATGGGCGCATCCGCTTCCAGGGGACGGTGGCAGAACTGACCGGCAATGAAGAAGTAAAGCGACTCTGTGGCTTGTAGCCCCATCTTCAGATCTAGTAGGAGCAACCCTATGAAAACAGTAAAAGGCTATCACGGTGAGTTCAACATGGGCAGTCCCGGCGGGTGGGAATATCAGCGTATCGGTCAATTTCTGGGGAAAAAAGCCTGGGACTTGATCAACGAAAATATTGAAGTGGGGGTGGATCTTGACTTTGATCACCCCCAAATCAATGCCGTACCGGGCTTTGCCCGGATGATACTGCGAGCTCATCAGAAGCAGCATGGCAAGAATCCGGTTCGATGCGTATTTTTAGCCGAAACCGAAACCCTTGATGTGGTGCTGGAAAATAAAAACTTTGTAGATTACCTCAACACCATGGAAGGTGTAACGGCTGCTCTGGCCGGCCCGGGTCACCTTGCCTTAAATAATGGGAAAGTATATGGCAAGGGAGAGGAAGCCACCGTCATTTTCATGGACTTTAATCTGGATACCCTGCTTAAAATAGGCCGGGAAGAGAATATTGATCCCATCAAGGAAGCGATCCGACAGAATATTCTGGTCAATCCCAAAGGCATGGAACCGTTAGGCGCCAAAGGAATGTTTGAGGCGATGACAGGAAGATTTAAAAGCTTGCTGAGTGCAAGCGCCGTAAAGCATACGCCCTGGACACGCCGTTTTTTTTCCCGTGCCACCACCGACCCCCACGGTGAGCCTATCGCGGAATTGCTCGATTGGACGAAAAGACATTGGAAAGACGTGGTGCTTAAACCTGCATCCGGCTATTCGGGTCACGGAATTTTTGTTGGAAGAAGCAGTATGGACATCAGGGAAAAATGCATCCAAACCGCTCTGGATAAAGGCAACTACATTATCCAGGAACTGGTTCCCTTATCTCTCTGGTCTGAAAAAAGTACCTGGCCGCTCGCCGAAGAACAGGGCCTGGCGCTGCACGAATGGCAAACCGATTTTCGCTGTTTCGTCACCGATGAAGGACTCCAGGGTTTTTTAGCTCGTTTCGGGGGGGTTCCGACCAATGTCGGTTCCGGCGGCGGGATCCAACCCCTGGCGGTGTTAAAAGATGCTATGGCCCCCGCCGAGGCCGTGGACAAAATCAATCAAGCCCTGCTGAAGCTGGGCTACCGTGCTTATATACAGATCCAGGAAGAGATCGACCGCCGGGCTGTCGAAATGGGCTTTACCTATCTTATGGGTCCGATAAAAATCTTGCTCAGACCCCGGATATTGACGTCCGATCACTTAAAGGACTTGAGGCACTACGCCCATAACCTTTGGCAGGACGCGGTCAAACTGGAAGCGCTCTGGCGGCAGGGGCAACTGGATGATGTTGTCGGGATAACGCAGGAAGAGAAAGATTTGGCCCTGACCCAACCCTGGAACGGCGGGCCGGCTTTAATGGTCAGCGACGGGCTTTTCAGCTTCGGGGCCGACCTTGTCGATGGAACCTGAAAAAATGAATGAACAGATGAAAAAGATTGTCATCGAGCGCCCAGGCGGCCACCGGCAACTAAAAATCAAGGAATACCCAATACCGACGCCTAAAAAAAATGAGGTTCTGGTCGAAGTTTCGGCTGCGGGTGTGAACTTTGCCGATGTGTTTATCCGCCTGGGTCTTTACAAATCGGCCAAAGATTTCGTGGGATGGCCGATTACACCGGGATTCGAGTTTTCCGGTAAAGTCCTGGATTGCGGCGATGACGTTTCCGATCTTAAGATCAGCGTCCCGGTCTTTGGGGTCTCCCTGTTTGGCGGGTATGCTTCGCATATTTGCGTCCCCAGAGAACAGGTTTTTCCGATTGCACAAGATTCGAAATTCACGGCTGATGAATGGGCCGCTTTTCCGACGGTGTTTTTAACGGCCTACCACGGGCTTTTTCAGAACTTTGTTCTGCGGCCGCAAATGACAATCCTGGTTCATTCGGCTGCCGGAGGGGTGGGAAGTGCCCTATTGCAACTGGGCAGAATCGCCGATTGCCGCATGATCGGGGTGGTCGGCGCCAGCCACAAGATAAAGACCGCTCTTGACTGTGGTGCCGACGTCGTCATCGACAAGGGCGAACAGGATCTTTGGTTAAAGGTAAAAGAAACCTGCCCGGCCGGCTGCGATGTTGTTTTTGACGCCAACGGTCCCGCCACCTTGAAGCAAAGTTACAATCACCTTGCAGCCACAGGCAAGCTGGTTATCTACGGCTTCCACAGCATGTTGTCAAAAAAGGGGGGTCTTGCCAAAACCATTAACCTTGCCATCCAGTATTTTCGAATTCCCCGCTGGAACCCTCTCAACATGACCGGCGAAAACAAAAGCATTATAACGTTTAATTTGTCCTACCTGTTTCATCGGATGGATTTGTTCAAAGAGGCCATGCAGGATCTTTTAAAGTGGGTCGAAGAAGGGAAAATAAAAATGCCGCCTTTGCAGGCCGTCTCATTTGAGAATGTTGCCGGGGCCCATCGGGCCCTTGAATCAGGTAATACGGTGGGAAAGCTGATATTGAAGTTGTAAAAGATTAACGTCGAACATTGAACGTCCAACTCTGAACGTCGAATTAAAGCGTAGAATCCACAATAACAAACATTTAATACCCGAACATCAAAGCATTGTCGAGGAAACATGAGCGAAATCACTATCGAGGAATTGCGCACTTTTACCGAAGAGTACGTTGCCGCCGAACCGGAACGGCTGGACGCTGAAGGTTGGTGGCAGACACCGTTGGTGGCGAGCGCGCCGATCGATGAGCGCTTCGACGTCCTGCCCGAAGTTGCGGTTGCGACTCACATCCACCCGCATGATCTGCTGCCGACAGCCACATCGGTGATTGTATTTTTTATACCTTTTCAGCGCCGGCTGGTCAAAGAGAACCGAAACGGGGATAGACCCTGCCGCAACTGGGGTCTGGCCTATGTTCAAACCAATGACCTGATCGATCGTTTGAGCCGGGCTATGGAACAATTTCTGGCCGGAAAGGACTGCAAGTGTGGACTGACGCCCGCCACCCACAATTTTGATGCCGATACTTTAATGGCCCGCTGGTCGCATAAACATCTGGGTCACTTGTCGAATCTGGGCCGTTTCGGAACCCACAACATGCTCATCACACCGGCCGGTTGTGCCGGTCGTATGGGCAGTATGGTAACCGAAGCCGATCTGGGGGATCATCCTCTAATAGACAGCGAAGAAGCCTGCCTGTTAAAAGCCGGCCAAAAATGCGGAAAGTGTATCGAGATCTGCCCGGTAGACGCCTTAAACGAAGAAAACTTCGAGCGTCGACGCTGCTGGAACCGCCTTAACGAAAATCGTGATTGTTTGGACTATTTCTCCGACTTGCCGCAATCAACCCATGTCTGCGGAAAGTGCGCGGCGCTGATGCCCTGCAGTTTCAAGAATCCGGTCAGTTAGGGTTCGCGAAAAAATAACTTTACAATTTAGGGGGTCGAGGCGCCCGCGTGGCAAGGCGCGAGGAGGGCGAATAGCAAGCTATTTAACCGACGAGCAACGCCACCAGGTGGGATGGATCGGCTCACTAAAATGTGAAGTTATTTTTTGAGCGAGCCCTTAGCTGCAATCCAGCAGTTCGCGCACCTTTTGCATCATATCCGTGATTCGATACGGTTTAGCTATATAACCGCCGGCAACGGATTCAAGGATCTTCTTAATTTCGTCGTCCGGCGGATATCCACTGGCGATAATGACCTTGATTTCGGGATCAAAACGAATCAGTTCCTCCAGGCAGTTTTGCCCTCCCATGCCGGGCATGTTCAAATCGAGAATGACCAGGTCGATGTCTTCTTTTTGCTGCTTGTATATGGGCACGGCGGCCTCACCGCTTTTTGCCTTTAAAGCGCTGTATCCGAAACGCTCCAGGATATTCTGTCCCAAATTCAGAACGGCATCATCATCATCGACAACCAGAATGGTTTCATCGCCGTTGCAGGCTGCCTCACTGCTGCAGGGTTCCGCGGATGTTTTCTCATCTTGAGTCTGAAGGACCGGGAAGTATATTTCAAATTCAGTCCCGCATCCTGGTTCGCTGGAGGAGGTGATGTGTCCGTTGTGATTCTTAACGATGCCATAGGCCATGGACAAACCCAATCCTGGACCTTGTCCCACCTGTCGGGTTGTAAAAAACGGATCGAAGATATTCTTCAGGGTTTCCGGATTCATACCAGCGCCTGTATCGGTAACAGATAATCGCACATACTCACCCGGTGTTAAATCGACCTGGGTTTCGCAGAACTCGCGGCCAAGGTAAACATTTTCGGTTTTGAATATCAACCGGCCCCCATCGGGCATGGCATGTTTGGCATTAATGCCAAGGTTCATCAATACCTGCTCGATTTGACCCCCGTCCGCATTGACCATTTTAAGCTCCGGGTCCAGTTCCAGCTGAATATCGATCATCTTGGGAATGGTTCTGTGCAGGATCTCCTTGACGTGGTCCACCTTTTCGTTAAGATCAGTGGGCTTAAGAGCGCTTTCGACTCTGCGGCTAAAGGCCAGGAGCTGCTGGGTGAGTGCGCCGGCCTTGCGCGACGCTTTTGCGACCTCCTCCAGCATTTCGAAATCGGGGTGATCGACTTCTTTTTCTATTAACATCAACTGGACATATCCGGAGATGGCCTGGAGAATATTGTTGAAATCATGGGCAATACCGCCTGCCAGGGTGCCGATGGATTCCATTTTCTGGGCATGCTGAAGCTGGATACCCAATTTACGACTGATTTCCTCCCCGCGTTTGTGCTGACTGATATCCGTATACTGCTCGATTCGCCCACCGGCATAGAAACCCGAACGGATTGGCTGGCTCCTGTGTTCGAGCCATCGCCCGGCTCTTTTACCATGCGGTCGGATGCGGCACTGAAAGTTTTTTACGCAAACGGGGTCTTCAAAAGCGGTGCTGAATTTCTCAGAAATTGTCTGCGGGTCTTCGAAGATATCTGCAGCCCGTTCACAGATAAACGGCTTGTACTCCTTGCCGAGCAGTTCTTCCCGCTTCAGCCCGAAATAATGTTCGAATGTGCGATTTACCCAAACTGCTCTCCGGTCGGCATCGAGAATAATCATACCGATGGCCGAGCTGTCCAGAACATCCCTAACCAGCGAACGGTATATTTCCTCGCTGTGTCGCGGGTCAATTTCAGCCGATGTTTGACTGTTTCCATCCAAAAGCTTGTCCACTGCGCTAGATTTGCCGCCAGACACCGGCTGAAGTGTAGAACGCAATCCTGTCGGACTCCGAACCGGCCCATTCGGTGAATGTCCTTTTTTCCCGCCTTTCACGTGTTTTCGGTCTTGCAGCCCCTTTTGCATCAATCAGCTCACACCTCAATTTCTCAGGTAATGGATATCGAAATAAAAATAAGCAAATTGAATGCCAAATCCGGGTGAATTTTTAAACCCTTAAATTTCAGTTTGTTACAAAATACCACCCATAAATAAAAGGCGCACCATCCGTAAAAATCGTCAATTTTTTGAACTAAATCCCTCTTTTGATCCCGGCACACAAGCTCTTGTTCAATGGCCGATTTTAAGGTATAGAAACTTCGGATTCGTCAGGTATAACATCAATTTTTAGAATGGTGCCGACATGAAGAGAGGAACATTTTTTTTTCAGGTCATTCGGATCGTTGGTGTTGTCTTATCGGTGATTCTCAGTTGCGCTGCAGTCTCGGGTCAGGAAGCGACCTTGCAGGGTCTGACCGGTGTTTTGATAAGGGTGGAGCTGAATGAAACTTTGCTCAGTGACGGATTGTCGAAAATTCAGATCAAATCCGATATCGAAGAACAGTTGCGCAGTGCCGGTATTAGAGTATTTACGGAAAAAGAATGGCGAAACTCGGCAAGCCATCCGCAACTCTATGTAGAAGTCAACGGCTCTAAGGTTCAGGACAACTGGAAATTTTATACCTTTGCCGTGAACGTTCATCTAATGCAGGACGTATACATTGTCCGCAACAATCAGACCGTCCTGCACCAGGCATCGACCTGGTTCAACGGGACCGCCGGTCATGGGTATTTCGGCGATGTACGCTCGCACATCAAGGCAATGGTAGAATCTTTTTCAAGTATCTTTTTATCCGTCAACCCGGGTAAGCCGAAATTGAAGATTGAAGATTGAAGATTTATGGTTTCGCTCGCGCAGCGCAGGCGCTTGCGCCACGTGTTGCTCTGTCTTTTCTATCTAAAAGATGGATTAATTTTTTTTAACGCGTAACCCGCACTCGCAACCTGTAACGCGTAAAATCATCTTTCAATGCAAAAAAACATTCTGTCTGATATCGAAAACAAATCGTCAATATGATAGTATTGCGTGTCTAATGTGCACCGAAGGCAAAGGGATTTACGTTTTAATACTGTATCTACCTCACAGGCGAACGATCCGAATCGGCAAGCTTGGCGAATTTAATTTTTCAGACGGCTATTATGCCTATGTCGGCAGTGCGTTCGGGCCCGGTGGCCTGGTCGCCAGACTGGGACACCACTTGCGCAGGTGCCCCAACCCCCGCTGGCATATCGACTATCTGCGCCGGCATGCCGGCATTTCGGAAATATGGGCCGCTGCGCAGCACCGGGAACTGGAACACACCTGGGCCGCCATGTTGCTGAATACAGCCGAAACCCAAATACCGGCGGCCGGATTCGGGAGCTCCGACTGCAGCTGCGGCACCCATCTATTCTACTTCTCCAGCTCGCCCTCGATCCATGCGTTTAATCGCCTGCCGGGAATCAACAATGACAACAGCGCCAAAGCCCGAATTTATCAGTTACCGCATCCCAAGGATAAGTAATTCTTTTTGCGTGAGTTAAATTTTAGTCAACCATAATATACACAATGACTTTGAGGTTACCCTGTACCGCAACCACGCAGATCTGTTCTAAAAATCCATCCTGTGATATAAAGAAAGCGTCATTTACATATTCTGCAGCAGCAGATGATGCATCGGAAATGAAAGCAGGTACCCAATGAATATTCTTACAACAGCGCTGGAAGGAATTCTTATTATTGAACCGGCGGTCTATACGGACAACCGGGGCTATTTTATGGAGACATACCACCGGGAGCGTTACTACAAGGAAGGAATCTTGCCGGATTCTGTGCAGGATAATCTGGCCTGTTCCGGTAAGGGAACGTTAAGAGGACTTCATTTTCAGGTCAAGCACCCCCAGGCCAAGCTCGTACAGGTAATCTTTGGTGAAATATTTGATGCGGCAGTTGACCTGCGGCCCGATTCAGATACCTTCGGCAAATGGTTCGCAGTACATCTTTCGGCTGAAAATAGGCGCCAATTGTTCATCCCCGCGGGATTCGCCCATGGTTACTGTGTCCTCAGCGACGCAGCCTATGTGTTTTACAAGTGCTCTGATTTTTATCATGCCGAGGATGAAGGCGGCATCATCTGGTCCGATAAGCAGGTCGGCATCGATTGGCCGATCGATGATCCGATTATCTCGCCCAAAGACCTAAAACTGCCCACTCTTTCCAGCCTTCAGCCGGATCAACTTCCCCGCCGGGAGGAACGCCATTGAAAATCATGATCACGGGATCGACGGGCCAGCTCGGCAGTGCACTGCTACGACAGGCGAAAGATTCCCCTGAATCGGTCATCGGTCTAACGCACAGGCAACTGGACATCACCGATACCGCCCGACTTGAAAAAGTCTTTGCCGACCGGCAGCCTGCGGTCGTAATAAATGCTGCGGCATACACCGACGTCGACCGTGCAGAACAGGAACCGCATAGGGCATTTGCCGCCAACGCCAAGGGGCCGTCTCATCTTGCCGCATGCTGCGCGAAGTACGATATTCCGCTGGTGCATATATCGACCGATTACGTCTTTGATGGAACAAAAAACAGCCCCTACCTAGAGGCCGATCCAATAGCCCCGCTTGGCATTTACGGCCAAAGCAAAGCCGATGGTGAACATGCCGTGCGAACCGTTTGCGAAAAGCATGTCATCCTTCGAACCGCATGGCTTTATGGTGTAGACGGTCGCAATTTCGTAAGAACCATGCTGAAGCTGGGGCGCGAAAGAGAGTCCGTGCGGGTGGTTTCCGATCAGCACGGATCGCCGACATGCGCCGACGATCTGGCCGCCGCGATATTTGATATCCTGCACCGCATACCCCGCAAAAAAATTATCCCGTGGGGAACGTATCATTTCAACGGCAAAGGCGTTACAACCTGGTACGAATTTGCCGATGCGATATTTGACTATGCCCGCCGATTCGGCCAAATGCGGTTGCAGCAGGTGGAGTCGATCACCACCGCTGAATACCCTACGCCGGCACGCAGGCCGCCTTATTCGGTTTTGGATTGTGCGAAGATACATGCGAATTTCGGTATCGCCCCGGCACCCTGGCGGCAGGGTCTCGAACAAACGGTTGAACGGTTGATGGGCTAGCGCTGCGGCTCGCCCGGATTATGAAAAAATGTCGAATAAAGTAGAACTGCTGGCGCCGGCCGGTAACTTTGAAAAACTTGAAATGGCGATCCACTATGGTGCCGACGCCGTTTACTTGGCCGGTAAAAAATTCAGCCTGCGCAATTTTTCGGATAACTTCGAGCCGGATCAACTACGGCAGGCTATCGACCTAGCCCACCGGGCGGAAGTCAAAGTCTATGCTGCCTGCAATACCTATTCGCGCAACGATGAACAGATAGCGATTGCAGATTATCTGCGAATGCTGTCCGAATTCAAAGCCGACGCGGTTATCATCGCCGATCCAGGGGTATTGCGACTTGCCCGAAAGCATATACCGCACATGCCGGTCCATTTGAGCACCCAGGCCAATACGACCAATTACAACAGTGCGTTGTTCTGGAAGGAGGTCGGCGTTAAAAGGATCATTGCAGCCCGGGAACTGACCCTGAACGAGATAAAGGAAATGGTAAACCTGGGCGGTGTGCAAATCGAATCATTTGTACACGGTGCCATGTGTATTTCGTATTCCGGGCGCTGTTTATTGAGCAGTTTCCTGACCAGCCGTGACAGCAATCGTGGTTCGTGCACCCACCCCTGCCGCTGGAAATATGCCGTGGTGGAAGAATCCCGGCCGGGCAAATACATGCCGATTGCCGAGGATGAACGAGGATCCTACATATTCAATTCGAAAGACCTTTGCATGATCGCACATATCCCTGAACTGGTCGAATCCGGGATTCACTCTCTGAAGATCGAAGGCCGGATGAAAGGGATCAACTATCTGGCCACCACCGTTAAAGTCTATCGCCAGGCCCTGGACGCCTATCGGGCCAACCCTGAATCGTATCGCCTGAAAGACGAATGGGTTCAACAACTTGAAAGTATCAACCACCGGGGCTATTGCACCGGGTTTTATTTCGACGATCCCCAACAGATTGCAGCGAATCATTCAAAGGTTAAAAAGCATTTCAGGCTGTGCATCGTCGGCAAAGTGCTCGAGGCTGCCGGCAACGGCAGGACCGTCGTGGAGGTCAGAAACAAGGTATTTGAAGGCGACGTGGTGCAAGTACTGCGGCGCAGCGGATCGCCAGTGCGCGATACGGTTTTGAGAATCATCGATCCGAATAAACAGGCCGTATCTTTCGCCCAGCCGGGAAGCCGGGTTACAATGCTGATGAATCGACTTTATGCGCCCAATGATATTATCCGCAGGATTGAAGAACCTGCGGATGAAGAAATTCTCCCCGGGGCGGACAAAATGAAGAACCAAAAAAATTGAGTTGTGGAGCGACATGCCGAATACAAATAAGGAAAAAACAAACCGGCTGGAGGCACTGGAAAACGAAAAACAGAAAAGGGCCGAGGCCGAGGCCGCTTTGGGCAGAAGCGAGGAGAAAATTCGTCGCATCCTGGAAGATATAACCGATATCTATTTCATCGCAGATAAAGATACCACGCTCACCGAAATCAGCCCATCCTTTGAATACGTATTTCAGTATAAAATCGAATCTTTCATCAATCGCCAACTGCAAAAACTGTTTGCCGACAGAAAGGAAAGCGAAAGATTCAGTTCAATTTTGTCCGCCAGCCGCAGTGTCACAGATTTTGAATTTGCGGCTAAAGATAAAGATGGTCGTACGCTGGATTGCATGCTGAACGCCAGGCTGCATGAACCATCGTCAAACACCGGGCCGAGAGTTACCGGAACCATTCGCGACATAACCCAGCGAAAACAGGCTGAAAGAGAGCTGCAGAAAAGCCGGGAACAGCTGTATCAGTCTCAGAAAATGGAAGCCCTGGGCACACTGGTGGCCGGCGTTGCGCATGAAATCAACAATCCGATCAACCTAATTATGTACAATACACCGCTTTTGAGCAAAGTATGGGGCGACTTTCTCCCGGTATTAAGAGAACGCGCGGCGGCAGAACCCCATCGAAAATACGGCGGTCTGACCTTTGATTTTTTAGCAGAGAATCTGCATCAGCTTCTTTCGGATGTGGACATGGCGGCCAGCCGGGTTGTTAAAATCATAACGGATCTGAAGAACTTTGCCAGGCAATCGAGCGTTGCCGATAAAAAACCGATTCAAATTAACGCGGCTATTAAAAATGCCATGCGACTGGTCCAGACGACCCTTCGAAAAACAGGCGTGAAGATCGAAATGAACCTGGCGGGCGATCTGCCTCTGATGGAAGGCAACCTGCATAATATCGAGCAGATCATTTTAAACATCATCATCAATGCCATTCAGGCGATCAACCATGATCACGGTTTGATCAAGATAGGGACCGAACTTCAGGCTGCAGACGGTCGAATCTGCGTCACCATTGCGGACAACGGCCATGGCGTGGATCCTGCCCTGGCCGACAAACTATTTGATCCATTCGTCACCAACAAACAATCTGCCGGTGGCACCGGACTCGGACTGTCCGTATCATACAGCTTGCTCAAGGCCCACGACGGTGACATTACCTTCGAGAGCCAGAGCGGCAGCGGCACGACCTTTTCCATATACTTTCCCACCGTCGATCACGGCAGGAAAGCCAAGATTCTGGTCGTTGACGACGATCCGGCAATCCGGCGTCTGCTGACCCGGGCCTTTTCAGTCCAGCGTGCATACCTGGTAGACCAGGCTGCCAACGGGGTCGAAGCCTGCATCAAACTGGGAACCTATCATCCGGCACTGTTGATCCTGGATGTATTCATGCCCGATATGGATGGCGTAGAGGTGTGCCGGGCCATAACCAATGATCCCGAACTCGCCGACGTCAAGGTCATTGTTACCACGGGATTTCCGGAGCATCCGAAATTGGCGGAAGTCTCGCGTCTGGGCTTTGGCAACATCATTGGCAAACCTTTTAAGATGCCTGAATTTATTAAATTTGTTGACAACATCTTGACTCAGTGAGGGATTTATTTTAAAATTTAGATCACCATTTCGATCGTTCAGCAAAATAAATACTCACATACTTTATGGAATCTATACCGGATAAGGCAAATCCGATACTAGTGGTCGACGACGATCAAGGTCTCTTGCTGAGCATTAAAGCCACCCTGCTCAGTGCCGGCATTCCCGAGCCGGCCCTGATTTCAGACAGCCGCAGAGTCCTCGAGCTGGTCCACCGCAATCAGTTCCAGGTAGTTTTGCTGGATCTGATGATGCCGCATATCGGTGGGATAGATCTTCTCCAGCAACTCAAAGAAAAATTCCCGAACATCGAATGCATCGTCGTCACCGCGGTGGATGAAGCCGCCTCAGCCGTTCAGGCCATGAGCCTCGGGGCTTACGATTATCTCGTCAAACCGCTCAACTCCGAGAAACTGATCATCGTCATCAACCATGCGCTGGAAAGATACAATCTCAGGCACGAACTATCGCTTTTAAAAAAGAAGCAGTCATTTGCGGACTTAAGTCACCCGGAAATGTTCGACAATATCATTGCCGAAGATGAGGCCATGGCGCTCGTCTTTCGCCAGGTTGAAGCGGTGGCCCCCACCGATTACAGTGTCGTTATCAACGGTGAATCGGGCACCGGCAAGGAAATGCTGGCCAGAGTCATCCACAAGCTGAGCAACAGGGAAAAGGCCCCTTTCCTCGCCGTTAACATGGCGGCTGTCAGCAAGAACATCTTCGAAGATGAATTTTTCGGCCACACCAAAGGCGCCTATACCGACGCCGACAGCGAAAGAAAGGGATTTTTTGAGGCAGCCCACGGCGGAACACTGTTTCTGGATGAAGTAACCGAACTGGATCCTTCCCTACAGGGCAAACTGCTGCGGGTGATCGAAGAAAGGGAGCTGTATCGTCTGGGCAGCACGCGGGTACGCAACGTGGATGTGCGAATTATCGCCGCAACGAATCGTGATATCACGGCTGAGATCAAGAAGAACCGTTTTCGGACCGATTTGTTTTATCGGCTCAATATGTACAACATAAAAGTGCCGCCTCTCAGAGAAAGACAAAACGACATCCTGCCCCTGGCCCGTCACTTCATAAAACTTCACGCCCGCGCAAACCGCAAAAATATTGCGTCTTTGGCCCGGGATCTGGCTCAAAGCCTGCTGGCGTATCCTTTTCCCGGAAATGTGCGCGAACTCGAAAATATGATTGCATCTGCAGTCCTACTGGAACAGGGCCATGTCCTAACTCTGGGCTCCATGCCGCAACTGGCGGCTTTTGCAGCCAAGCCCTTGAATGATGGACACAAACTGCTGCCGCTCGATGAGCTTGAAAAACAACACATTCTCAAAGTTCTGAAGGCCACCGCCGGCAACAAGGCCAAGGCAGCCGACATATTGGGGGTGAATACCACCACGGTCTACCGCAAAATTGAAAAATATCGACTTTGTTGAAAACCACTTGTCTGCTTGAAAAAATGCGCATTAAATATTTATTGATAATTGCATCTTAAAAGTCAGAAAAGTGATTATCTTACGAAAGTGTTTTGGATTTGGTGTTTCATGTTTTGGCTTCAAATTAACAGATATCATGCTCTAAAATTCATACAAAACACCAAACACTAAACACTTGATAAATTCGACTTTTAAAATTCATCAAGTATTCGTTTGATCCCAAGTATCAGGACAATTCAAACAAGAACCGAAACCGGCCATCAGGCCGCTATAGGAAATTTATACAAATAATGGAGTCAGCATGTCAGGTGGATTGGACATAATCATCGTCGATGACGACCCGAGCGTCGGGAACCTTCTCGCGACCATCATTAAAAAATTCTACACATGGGGTGAAATAATCGTTTTCACCGATGTTGACGTGGCGATTCAGCACTGTTTGAACCGCGATGTGGGCGTTGCGATATTTATTGTTGACGTGTTTCTGGAAGACAAAACCGGATTTTACTTCCTTGACGCGATTGAGAAAAAATTCCCAACCTCCCATGAAGACGCAATTATTATTTCAGGCAATGCCAGTGACGACGTGGTCAACTTGTGCATCGCTTCAGATGTGAATTATCTGTTGGAAAAACCGATTAAGCCATATGCACTCCAGCTGGCGATACGGGCCATTAGCGGAAAATATCTGGAATTTGCGAGAAAGTTGATGAAAGACCCGGTATTTGCCGAGAATGTGGCCAAACTGTGATCGCGTTGTCCCTCTTTAACTCATCGATTACCGGCTGCCGGTAATAATATCCGCATGAATCCTTCCAGCTTCAGATCCTGATCCAAAATATAAGATCCGGATTCCATAAATTTAGAACTAGTCAGAATAGGCTGAATTCTCGACCACTAGATATAGTAGCGGTTATAACTTAATTCCAAATGTATTGAATTTCCTGATTGTGTAGAAGGGGCGGATTTTGCACCCGCCCACAATGCTTTCCGTTGGACACCACCATGATGTAAGGAATATAATTCTGACAATCACCATAAGCCGTCATTTTTCTGTCATTGTGCTGCGCCAACTTCACCCCGATTGATCACCGCCGGCCTCGCTTGAAAAAATTTCCCCATTTGTAAGCTGCCGTATTTTTAGATATTTTTAATATTCAGCTTTTGTAAGCGAATATCCATTATTTGGCACATAAATTGCCGATTTGAACTTTGATTATATTTGGCAAAGAACTTAATTGGAAATAGAGCGACGCTATTCAATAGAATCCCAGTGAGGCAGCCCGCCCCTGGATGATTTTAGGAGAGATGACATGCTTGCAAAACAGGCCGGGTCCAGAAAGAAGTCGAGAAAGCCGGATGATTTCAGCCTTCATTCAATCAAGATCGAATGCATTTGCCCTAAATGTGGTATACGACATATCATGAACTTCGAATGGACCGGGCGGGGAACCCCGCGAAAGTTCTGCCCGCGCTGCAAAAATTGGTAAACTGTTGAACCTTATATTCCGGCCGGGACTGCATGAAAGATGATGAACGTATGAACAAGGCATATTAGGTCAATGAGATCTATAGTTCTGGATTGAAAAAAAAGATTTTGCATGATGTATTGATTGCTGACTCAATCCATCCTACGATCGCCTGGCATCTGAAATTCGCCTTACTTCTGCATCCACTCTCTGAAAGAAATCATCGTTCATCATACCGGCCAAACCCATAATGTCTGCCAGGATAAATCGGTTCCGCATAAGTCTGGCGGTCAGAAAAGCGAATTTCATTTTTTCAGGCGAAATCGGCGGTAGCATATTCTCCGGTAAAGTTGGATTTCCCGATGCGGATAAGGATTCAATAATTTGTTCGGCGGGTATCAGTTTGCTTGATATTTGATCTCGAGGCCCTCCCGGTTTATCCCAATCATTTAAATATTTTTCGAAAATGGACCTGTTTTTCTTCCACAAAATTAGCTTTTCGTTGTAATGGGTCCATATCTCATCCATGGACTTGCTGTCGGGATTCAGCTGACTAAACTGATCCTGCACCTCTTTAAAGGCTTGCTGTTCAGTGGGATAACAGCGGTTCACATCGATCTTATCCGGTGAAAACTCCTTCACAAAGTAATTGTAGGTCACCGAAGCATACGTCGCACCGAGTCCGACCTGAGCACCATGCAGTGAGAGTTTGCGGCCGCTTATCAAGCCCTCAAAATCAAGGGCATGTGAAATCATATGATCGAATCCGGATATCGGTGCCGTACCGAATCCCATGGATGAAACAATCCCCATGATTACCAGAATCTTGGCTAATACTTCTATTCCTTCAGGTGTCATGCCGGCGACCTGGCGATCGACTTCCAACAGCGCCCGGCCGGAGTCTTGCATGATATTGACCACCAGTTCACTGTAGCCGTCCGACATGCCCAGCAAATGGCTGACATACCAATCCACCGACGATATTAGGATGCCGGACATGTCACCGAATCCAGCGATATTCAGATTGCGGGGAGCACTTGCGATAACGTCCAGATCGGTCACGATGACACTGGGATATCTCGCCTGCAGCGTCCGCTTGACCCCGTCTTTAAATATTACAGCCTGGTTGGCACCAAAGGCACTGCCGGATGTGGCCGTTTGACATATGATAAGGGGGACAAGACCCATGTGCGGCTTTTCCTGTTGAAATAAGAATGCTGCATATTTACAAATGTCTGTGATCGTTCCACCGCCGATACCGATAATGCCCCATCCTTCGGATAGCTTTGACTGAACTTCGACCGCCGCCTGCATATCCGCATGCAGAAGGCCAGTTTTGTCGGGGGCCAGGGTAAGCATTTGCGTTTGTATGCCCAGCTCATGAAAAATTTGGGCTACGGCATCTCTTAAAATTGCGGCTCCTCTTTTAATGGGCGTTTCGTCGGTCACAATCAATACGGCCGCGATCTTTTCTGGAGAAATTTCGTTCATAATTAAGGGAAGTTGCTCAATAAGGTCTTTCCCGATAGCGGTTTTTTGCAGAGTGATATCCTCAAAGGTCTCGCCTTTTGATTCGGATTTAATTAAATTTTTTAGCTGAGCCATTTTGGATGGATCATACCTGAGTTGTATCATGGCTGAA
>Ga0126325_10000172_pt1 | contig 18690 bp, 13 predicted proteins | sample InaspJWI14metaG_FD_94487 | JGI IMG/M metagenome (GOLD analysis project Ga0126325, IMG submission 94487) | Marine gutless worms symbiont microbial communities from Oahu, Hawaii - Inanidrilus sp. 1 OAHU.JWI-14 metaG | ecosystem: Host-associated > Annelida > Digestive system > Unclassified...
CTCCCCCAGCGGGGTCTGGGGCGGAGCCCCAGCCGAAATCGAATTTGGTGCATTTTAGCCTTAAAATCTGACACCTGGTGACCGGCGAAGTGCATGAATAATTTACGCACTCCCCCCCTAAGTTGGCTAAGTTCCTGCAAAAACCTTCCCCCCTATTTTTTTCATGGTGCATTTGCTCCATCGTTTATATGGCATAGACGCCCCTGAGCTCCCCCAGCGAGGTCTGGGGCATAGCCACAGCCGAAATCGAATTTGGCGCATTTTACTCGTAAAATCTGACATCTCGTCATGGGCGCCACAGGAAGGGGCAAGGGGGGTCACCTGACCCCCTGGATTTCGACAAATTTTCCCATATCATTACCGTTGCACCTAGAGTAGAAATACAGATGCATTTTTGGAAAGGGGCTAAATTTGCCGGCTCCGTTGGACATTCAATGACCAAAATGCTTTCAGCTTCAGGGGGGCTTCGCCTCCCTGACCAGGGGCTCTGCCCCAGACCCCCGTTATAGGTTCGTGCTCCGCACTCGCCATGGTGCCCCCAACCACTGACCCCTTCCGCCGCCTATGACCCCCCTGGAAAAAATCCTGTGGGGGCCCCTGCATCTCGTGGCAACAAATTTAATGATTTTCCTCAGAATCAAATGACCAAATTTCATGCTGACTTTCGAAATGTTATCTAAGGTCGTCTCAGGGGGGATTCCCCCTGGCTCGTTTGAGGCAGTCTGCCTCATCCCCACTCAGTAGAAGGCCCTGTCCCAGCTAGGAGGTCTATGAGAGCGCTGCAAGTTCCCCGCTGGGTCGACGGAGCTTCGCCACTCACGGTTTTATTTTTTAGTGCATGGCTGGCCTACATTTTGGAATGATCGATGATGATCGAGCGTCCGTTATTAAGCGCCGAGCCTGCACAAAATTAATGAGGACCAAATACACTTGGTCTCCTCGTTCTCCAAAGTTGTGAGGGGACGCGTCCCATAGGGTAGTCTCGACAACACTGTTTACTTGCCTAGTCGCATATCGCGTCGGCTGGTGAATTGGTACAATTGCTCTGAACGTCTGCAGAACCTCAGTCTTCCAATTCCGTCGGCGAGAATCCAATTCACCCGTAAGACTGGACACGAATCACCAGGCAGCTAGAGAGCTGTGTGCATGGATGGGCGTGGTGCAGGTCGTCGCTGGTGCGCGACTGCATGATGCTGATAGTGCCGCTGCTCTGTCACGCCTGGATGGCCGTCACCGCCTTCCAGACGCTCTCCGCCGCCGACCAGAAACCCGAGTCGACCGTCCCCGACGACCAGAAGAAGAAGACGCCCACGCCCACGACGCACGGTCCCCCGCCTCCTGCTCCTCGGCCTGCCGCCAGCCGCAAGACCGAAGACGACGATGACGAGGAAGACGAACCTCCAGCGCCACAGGCCCCCGCCGCGTACGACCCTTACCAAGCGTACTACGCCAACTACTACAGTGCATATCCGGGCTACGCAGGCTACGGTTACGGCGGCTATCCGGGCTACGGCTACAACTACGGCCACGGAAGCTGACGTAGTAATCACGAAATGTAAAAATAGTAGCTGTATGACAAACGCTCAGTGTTATATTATACCTGCCTTTCTTCTGACCTTGCGTTTATCACTCAGTTTCAATTGCACTTTCTGGTATCGGCCCACCCGGGTAGTCCGGACAAAGGGCCGTTAAACGGTTCTGTGTGTGTTTCAATTGCATTTTACTTTGTAGCCTACACTTTTGAATATCGAGGCCTAGGATTCAACTGGTATTTTTAACTGCTTTTAGAGGTCACGTACATGTACTTCACTAAAATGTGAAGGTAGAGTGTAGCCTACAGTTTGTTAAAACTGCACTGTACCAACACACTACATGTAAATGTATAATTTTTTCCGATTGCTCTTGCAGACAGACGTGGATTTCGCTCAGTCTTTTATTGTAGATACACTTATTACCAGCACAAGCAATGTTTTCTCCAGTCAGTGTGGAACTGTCAGTCTGTAAGAAGTATGTTTAACACAAAGCTGATCTGTTCACAGACACAGCCGTCTGCAGTTGTGAATCTGAGTGTGAGCTGTAGAGTTGTTTTGCGTCACCGTGTAGCGCTGACAAGACCACGTCATGTACCTTTACTTTTTCGCTTCTCTGACGCTTCCACCTTTGCACAAACAACCAACACAGTGCCATGTGCCATATCAGGGCTGGCAAAGGTAGGCTGTTTTAGGTTTTCTAAAAAAACGTAAAATCTGAAAAAGTCCGAAATTTTGTTTTTTTTTTGGAGTTTTTAAATTTTCACAATTTTTTTCTCAGAAAACTAAGTTTACCGTAAGTTGTTTTTCACGTTAGTTTGACTAAATCAGCAATTTTATCAAGGTATGTGTAGTTAATGCCGCAGTTGAATTTCTAACGTAGACTACTGTCTGCAACGTAGGTAGACTACACCTAAAACGCTTTACAAAATATAAGATTTAAAAACCTAAAAACTTTTTAAACTTAAAAACCCCTAAAACCCTAAATATTTTTTTCTAAAAAGTTAGTTTTTTTACCAGCCGTGTGCCATATACAAATACAAATTCAGTCTGCAGGCAGGGGAGCCCACAGGATTTTTTCCAGGGGGTCATAGGCGGTGGAAGGGGTCAGTGGTTGGGGGGGCACCATGGCGAGTGCGGAGCACAGAGCCTATAACGGGGGCCTGGGGGCACAGCCCCCAGCGGGGTCCAGGGGCAGAGCCCCTGGTCAGGGGGTCAGGGGCGAAGCCCCCTGAAGCTGAAAGCATTTTGGTCATTGGATGTCCAACGGAGCCGGCAAATTTAGCCCCTTTCCAAAAATGCACCTGTATTTCTACTCTAGGTGCAACGGTAATGATACGGGAAAAATTTGTCGAAATCCAGGGGGTCAGGTGACCCCCTTGCCCCTTCCTGGGGGCGCCCATGTCTGCAGGTTACAACATTGTCACTTCTCGGCAGGCAAAATACCGCAGGACAGCGGGTATAGCGGTGCTGGGTTGGGCAGTCAGTGTAAAGGACGCCACACCTTTTCTAGCAAGAGTCAGTCAGTGGTTAATGAAGAATGAAGGTCAGTGGATAGCTTAATTGCTTCGAGATCCTGGCAGAGCTTTAATGTGAAGGACATCCAGTCTGAATACCCACTCCAATTATAGTTTCTCTTTTGGCAGCATGGCCCAATGTCGGGTAACTCCTGAATAAACGACGGTCAATTAAACCATAACTAACTGTAAGTGGCCGTGACGTCACATTGCCAATGTATTGGCAATAAATATAATATGGAAACAATGTCCCTTACCTGAAAAAGTCAGCTAGCGGATGAAAAAGGATGAAGTTAAGTGAGCAATTCTGCTGGCTGGTGACAGGAAGGGCATTCATCACACACACACACACACCCATTTAACGGCCCTTTTTCTGGGACTACCCAGGTGAGCCGGTACCAGAAAGGTAAAACCAATCTGGATTTTACTGAAGCAAGAAACAATGAGTAGCAGTGGCATCAGCTGGGCCATATGCAAGTCTGCACCTTGCTCCAGACAGATAACCACGCCATCACCCCACCACTCTTTTTACAGGCCGGATGCCCTTCCTGCCGCCCAACCAACAGCGTCAAAGCACTTAAGGCATTCATCCTTCTTGCAATTATTATACATCTCAATAGGTTTGTACTAGCATGTGAATATTGTTGGAATGTTGAGAGTAAAATGCTATTTCAAGGTGCAAAGTGCTACCAAAAGCAAATGCTACCCTTTGCCCACACGCTCTCCCACCACCACTTCTGCTACTGCTCGTGTATGGAAATCTAACACAGCAAGTAATATTCAAACGTTCATTGCCTGCTATCATCTGGCTCATCTATTATTGCCTAGCTCATCCACTCTTTTCTCATTATCACTCCTGGTCAACATAAAGCTCTCACTCATAGCAATACTGATGCTCTGGGTGCTTCAACTGTGTACCGATAAGAATCTACAGTGTCAATCACTCACTCGCAAATAAAGAAGGCAATGCAGCCAAAAGCAGAACATGCTAAATGTGACGATTACCTTCAGAGCGGATGGAAGAACACCGAGTGCATTCTGCACTGGTTGCACAAACTCCTTTAATTCACTGAACTTTAACTTTATCTCCTTGATGCCGGTCTTGCCGACCGAACGCAGCAACTTCTTGAAATGGAATATCTTCAAACGAACAACACACACATATGTGACTTGGTTAGCTTGAGACTCAGTTCTGTTTAGTAGACATTCAGTAGGCTGAATGAAATGAGACGGGAAGATGCTTCCTTAGAGGAGTGATCAGTGACTCTACTGAATAAGACGAGGACTGATACTGCATCCACCACTATCTTCATTTCAGTAGCCATTTTCCAGGTAAAACTGGATCACCAGCCCCTACGGTTTTTTCCTTCAGCTGTTCCAGAAGCAAAATCTGAGGATAAAGGACAGTGACTCCGTACAGACCAGCAGACCATGTCACCCCATCTACACAGCCAAAGCACTGAAAACTAAAGAATTCGACTGAAAGACGATTAGAGAATGCCTCCACCGAAATGCACGCACACACAGACCGACAGGTCAAAAACATGCTGCCGCCGCCGCCTGTCCTACTGGCCACTGGAAACATAAAAATGAACAATACAGCATCAAACTGTTTAACTTCCTTGGCAGTATGAATCCAATGCAGAATTTTGGTCTGAAAGTGGTACTTGTAGCTGCTCTGATCAGTTTCCCCTGCATCTCCTAACGACATTCTAGTGGTCTGACCGTCCCAACGCTAAGTCACTGCAGATCTACCTAATTGCTTTGCACCTATCCACAAGTCTAGCTGTTGATCGTCCGTTTGCGCCGCAACCAACAAACAAACCTATCTATGCAAACTGTTTATGTTATATGCTTATCACACAGCTCAAGATACATCTCGAGATCTGTAGTAAACAAGCTACCAAAATACTATGCTACATCCAATAATGATAGAAACACGTTGTACAACAAAACCTCAACTGCACAACAAATCGCTGCCTCCATGCAGCTAAATATGCAGCATTTCTGAACAAGTCAACTGACCTCGCGTTTCTCGAGCAGCGTGTAAGCAGTGCCAGGCCGGCCGGCGCGTGCGGTTCGACCAACACGGTGGACATACGTAGTGAACACTCGAGGCACATCGTATGACAGAACGCAGTCAATGTCAGTGACGTCAATACCGCGAGACATTGCATCGGTGCTGATAAGCCTGCCTCGGCACATGTACATAAACACAACAGGTGGTGACAGGTGAACAGTAGTGTGTGTGTGTGTGTGTGTGTGTGTGTGTGTGTGTGTGTGTGTGTGTGTGTGTGTGGTGTGTGTGGACACTTGCCAAATTACACTGGACACTTGTTACATATGTGGCATTTTAGATATATAAACAGAAAAGTTATCTGGCACATTTACTTAGAAAGACCAAGTTTAGTAGTGGCTGTCCAGGCCATCCATTCACACTTTCTTTCCCAATGTAACATTCATTTCTCACACAAAAAATGCAACATTAACAAAATGATATGACACGTGTACCACAACTTCTTTATCTCTTATACACACTAAGCTGTAAGTCACTGACCAATAATATGTATTAAAGAAAATGCATTTTAAACAACTATTAAGATTTTTACATATCTAAATAGAACAGCTATCTAGCCGTTAGTTAAAGTGTGGTACGATTAGTTTGGCCAGTCAGAAGTGCCAGTTGACAACAGAAATATGCCAACAATTAAGATTAAAAAATCAGACAAAGCATAATCATAATTAACTATTGAATTTGGGTGAGATCTTACAGTTGTATCTTGCCAGTGGCAAACTGTCGCAAAATGCGGTTACGTCGGCTGGCCTGCAGCCCAGATGAGAATTCACGCACGGCAACACCGCCAACAAGACGCATCACGTGATACAATCTACAATGAGCAAGTCAAACCGACACCATAAAAAGTGGTTAAACAATTCTGACGAAAGGCCACATTGCAAGAGGGGCGTCCTGCAAACTGCCCTGCACGTTTGCATGTGATACAGCCTAATAAAACACAGCACTGCACACAATATAACTATGTTGATAACACTACTACTACAACACCCGTTTAACGACCTCTTTTCCAGGACAACCTGGGTAAGCCGGTACCAGAAAGGTACCATCATAAGGTAACATCATAAATTCACACGTCCATTAAAGTATCACTTTTCAGTGATACGAAGCAAGAGACGACAGGGTTTCAGGATGGCAGTGGCATCAGCTGGACCATATGCAAACAACCTCGCTCCTGACAGATAACCACACCAACACCTCATTACTCAATTTTTATAGACCGGATGCTCTTCCTGATGGCTGATGCCCACCCAAAAGTGTCAAAGCACTAAAGGCACAACCAAAATCTAATACTGTGTGTATAGCTTTACTTCAGATGAAATAGCTGTTTTATTTGTGCCACAGTATTAGATCTGTTCACCTGTGTGTAGAATCAACCGAGTTTGTGAAACAAAGAATATGTTTGAAGTTCAAACGTCGCAGGATGTACAACAAAGCAAGTGGCTTCTGCATTTTGCTGCATTCAATAAAACACTCCTGCAACAGGCAAAAACATCCACTGCTACATCCCAATGGCCTGCAAACGACAGCTAGACCTCACCTCGCAATCACCACCATCATACTCACAGCTGTCACTCTCATCATACTGACATGAGAACGTGGACTGCAAAAACCTGCTCCAGTTATCCTCAAGGTTTCTTTTGTGAGACACGGCCAATCTAAGTAAGTGGAAAACAAAAAACAGGCATAAAATAACAGATATCACTTATCAACAACTGACCACAGTGTTATATCAGTAGAAGAATCAGCAATAACAACTTAACATATAGGCCTATCACTACATAAAATAAACTATTAAATAGTCTACATTCATCAGATGAACCGGGTGAACTCTCGCAATGACTTTGGGTCATGATGACAGCACAATAAACATTGTCATGGCTATTATTATCATTATTATTATTATTAACAAATGAATATGAAATAACAGATCTGTACGTCATTATACATAACTTAATACAATATTATTACATACTGTACTGACCACCTTCGATAAATATAACTTGCCAAATAATAAAACAGAATTCTGACAAAACGAATGGCACACCATCACTTACAGAAAGTCCAACAGGTGTTGTGTATTTTCCCACAAAATCCACTTCAGCTTCAGTGCCACGATTTTCTACTGTCCTCTCTACACAAATTATACAGTAAGAGTAATGATAACAGAGTCACTTATCGTGCCCCGTACTGGGAGTCTGAGGATGCATCACAAACAATCACCAGTCTGTTTTTCAGAGTGTCTGTAAACAGACTGAAATGAAAATGTTTTCAGTTGGCATTATATGCGGAAAATGAGTCTACGTCATTGGAAATGCAGACTTATCAACAAATCATAAGAAGCAAAGCTCAACACGAAATATCAGAAATAATAAAACTAAAAATAACAACAAATGTGACAATAACGACATACTGCCTACGGTGATCTGATAATGCTGGATGCCTATCTGAAAGGGCATGCAGCCTGTAAAAACATTGCTTCAGCAATACTCACGGGTTTACTCTTACAGACAGTCTATAAAACACTCAATATTGTAAGGAATGGCAACAATCCAATGATTCATGGCATCTCGGAGTTTACTCGAAATGTGGTCACTGTAGAGTCCACCCACCTATGATGGTCATTTCACAACACCAAAGTCGTTTGTGTAGTTCTTCGGTGAATATACTGAATATGCCTTCAATGCTTTGACACTGTTGGTTGGGTGGCAGGAAGAGCATCCGGCCTGTAAAAAACTGAGTGGTGGGGTGCTGGCATGGTTAATTATCTGTCTGGAGCGAGGTGCAGACTTGTATATGGCCCAGCTGATGCCACTGCCACTCACTGTCTTTTGCTTCAGTAAAATCCAGATTGGTTTTACCTTTCTGGTACCAGCTCACTCGGGTAGTCCCAGAAAAATGGCCATTAAACGGGTGTGTGTGTGTTCTTTGGCAAATATAACTAAATAGTAGTCTTGAATCCGAAATTACTGCCACTGAGTGATTAGAAGTAAAATAGAACAAACTCAAAAACTGGCCAAATTTTGGGTTTTTATCAAGTTAGTTTTCCTAAAACAGGCCACACTGATAAGCACAAACATAGCATATATCGATCAAGCATATTTTTACTGCAATAATGCAAATAAACCTCTTCAGTGATCATCAAGATATGTCTGCCGAAATATCATAAACTCACACCGCCATTAAAGTATCACTTTTTAGTGTCTGGTCAATTTTTTTCCAATAGTGAATTAAACAGTGTACAATCACTGTGAGGACACAAGTTGACAATGTAATACAAGTAAGCAACTGCAGAGAAGCTAAATGTGCATGTATTAATTAACAAGTGGCCAAAGAATTTTGATGAAAGGTTGCATTACAGGGGTGCCCCTCCCAAACTGCCCCTTCCCCTGGGGGAGATCTGGAACCCCATCTAAAACTTGGTTTTAGGTGGGGTTTTTAAAACTTGGCCATTTTAACACAGATCATGGTTATGTCCAACATACACATACAAAAACCTTTAAAAAATCGGTGAGAACAGGCGACTCTTTGCAATCAATGCATGTGATGCAGCCTGATGACTAAGAAAACTGCTGTCAGTAGAAGTCAACTGACTGTGCTGCTGTGTCCGCAGCGTTGATGAAATGACATCAGACTGCTGACGTTTCACCACAGACGTGAATAACAGAGGCTGAAACAGCCGCAGTTGGTTTAGTTTCTCCGGGTCATGTGACAATGTAGCCGAAAACAACAGCTTCTGCAGCTGAATAACACACGTCTAAACAAGTTCATATTTTCACAATGTCTTCATTCAGTTGTTCAATTGCACAGGTTCTTACAAGTCAGATTCCCCTGACACCAAAGCAACAGTGTTGAAGTACTAAAGAAAAGTCAAAGCACTGATCCTGAAAAACAGTGAAAATCAGTTACAACAACAACCATTTAACGGCCTCTTTTCCAGGATAACCTGGGTAAGCCGGTACCAGAAAGGTAAAACCAATCTGGTAAAATCAGTTACAATCTCATCACTTATGGATCCACTAACTGACTCATAAGACAGACACACACGCATGCATGCACGCACGCACGCACGCACACCCATTTAACGGCCCTTTGTCTGGGACTACCCAGGTGAGCCGGTACCAGAAAGGTAAAACCAATCTGGATTTTACTGAAGCAAGAGACAGTGAATGGCAGTGGCATCAGCTGGGCCATATGCAAATCTGCACATAGCTCCAGACTGATAACCACGCCAGCACACCACACAGTTTTTTACAGGCCGGATGCCCTTCCTGCCGCCCAACCAACAGCATCAAAGCACTGAAGGCAATAAGTAAACCTTTAAAAACACACAAAATCTAATCTAACCCTAACTAAACATAAATTTAAGAATTGCTCATATTTGTGTGCATACCGTTGTGCACAACTGTCATACACAACACAGCACACAGCAGTTGTGATAATATTCCCACTTTACCTCCAGACAACCACCATATGGATGACAGCATAACTCACCGGAATCTGTTGACATGACATGCTGAAAAAAAACAAACAATAAGCTCAACTGTTGCAGACCAGCCAAACTGAACTCCGCAACATTTGAAATTCAACTAAAATCTATTGTAAGCCACATGACCATGGACAATGACAGTGCAAATTCTTCACATATCTACATTAGCAACTGTTGAATATTGGAAATAAAGTTGAACATTCATGGTCATCAACTATGAACCACTGCTGCACTAGCTTGACGATATCACACAACAGCCTAAATGACAACTACAGACTTTAGAATAAGATCGTCGGAAGACTGTAGAGGCAATAAATTTTGCTAGGGAACAGCTGAATAGAACATAATGGTCGTCTGAAACCATCAATGATAGGCAATATGTTATGTCTAAGTACACACACACACACACGTTTAACGGCCCTTTTTCTGGGACTACCTGGGTGGGCCGGTACCAGAAAGGTAAAACCAATCTGGATTTTACTGAAGCAAGAGACAGTGAGTGGCAGTGGCATCAGCTGGGGTATGTACAAGTCTGCACCTCGCTCCAGACAGATAACCATGCCAGCACCCCACCACTCAGTTTTTTACAGGCCGGATGCCCTTCCTGCCACCCAACCAACAGTGACAAAGCACTGAAGGCATGTCATAACTGATGTTATGTCTAAGTAGTATGTAATAAAAATGCAATCCTGCACAATTTCCATGATGTTACTTCTTCAGCATACATAACAGTCCTTCAACACCGTTACATGGTTAAAACAACTGCAGACTGGCAGCTAAAGGCCGCGTCAGTGCTGCCCCCTAGTGAATAAGGTTGAAAATATTGACTGCAGGCAAGTCTGGGCATGCTGACGTATGACCCCCAAATGTTCCCCTTCCATGGGAGGATCCGGGCCCCAATCCCGGTTCTTGGGCCCACTTGAGTCCATACCACACACCTCACTGGGTCCGACTGACAGCAGGAGACTGCAGGAGGGACGACAGAAGAACACAAGAGACCACAGAAGAGCTAAATATTAAGTGTGATGCTGCATTTTATGTGAAATTGGCCGCAATTCATAAAGCAAACGTAGGCCTATGTAGCGCCATCTGATCGACTTGTAACTCGGCAAGTAAGCCTGACTACTGTTTCCGAGTAATAAAGAAAGCTAACTGTACACTAAATGCAGGACGTCACCAACTCAAAAATGCAGATGCAGCAGCACAATAAGTACATTTCAACATACAAATTAAATTCACAACTTAATATTTAGCTCAGCTCTCCTGCGGTTTTCAGGCGTACCGCACGTCGATCAGTTCAGTTGTTTTTGCAGGGCTCACAGTTGTAACCAACAGATACACACCACACACACGGACACACTGGCGAATGACCATGCTACATCTGTTGCAATAGACTGCATCGAGCACTAGCGCCCAGTGCAGCGATGCGACCTACTAGTAACTGTAACAGTTACATATAAGCCATGAAGCTCACAAGAGTACTAAGATATAGGAGCATTAGCACAAAATACACATTCACACCTTTCCAACGTCATCGGCCCAGGAGCCAATCGTTCACAAGTGTTAAGGTAGACTTGGCTATCAGTCACTGAATGCTCACGATAAACAGCTTTGTCAACTAAAGACAGCCAGTCCTGCTTTATCTCTTCCATCATTCGATCAGCTTCATCAATCACCTGCTCACAAATCATACGTCGGTAATTTGTACTTGTACAAAACATTTAATTACTTAATTTTTCAACAAAAAATTAATGACTGACTAAGTTTAGTACAGTGAAACCTCTCCAAGTGGATACCGATCAAGTGTATAACCCGCTGAAATGAATATCATTTGTCTGGTCCTGTGTGGACCCACTGTAATGTATAAAACATGGATAAATAGATATGCTGCCTAAGTAGATACTCATAATCCGGTGCCAGTGCTATCCACTTAAATGGGTTTGACTGTAACCAATTTTCCTTTAAAATGTTGGGTCAAATGTACTGGATCTTACTTTGCACTCAATCAGCATTTCATTTGTTAAGTGAATTGGGTGAACTCTCACAATAGCTACAGCCATGACGACAGCGAACTAAACACTGCCAATGCTGTTGCTATTCAAGTTCTTATTATTAGGCTGGATTGCAGCACTAATTACTAGTTCTGGATGCAGCCTACTGTCACCAAAGTCCAGTGGTCTGTGTCTGTCTGTGCGTTTGTCCCATGAAACTTCTGGGGAACATACATGGGCACACCCAGGCGTGTTGGTGATCAACATAATCAATGCTATTTGCTAGGTGGCAGCAGGAAAGTGGCCCCTCGCTTGTTAGTATCAATGTTATTGTTATACTACTCACCAGAAACCTAAGGTAGGTGAGATCAAATCCAGGTGTTTTGTTGATATGGTCAACAAGTCGACCTGGAGTACAAACTACAATGTCAACGAGGCTCTGGTGACCACGGATGCTGCAACAGCAGATAGAAGTAGCGAATGCATCAAGCAATAATAACACACAAACATAACACTACAATTCACCTAACTGTGAATTCACACAAATATTGCTGTTCGTGGGATGTGCCAGACAGCAGCAAAATAGCAACAAACAGCAAAACTAATGTCCATTTAAGTTTCTATAATGACTGTCACAGATTCAGGTGGAAAAGTAGATTCTAGTACAGGTAAGTAAACTGTACGCCACTGTATACTGCTTTCTCAGACTATAGTATTCGCAAAATTGGCCATGCTGATAGGCACAAATGTAGCATATTGATGAGGTACATTTGAACACTGCAGTACTGCAAATAAACACCTTTGACGATCATCAACATGTATCTGCTAACACTGTCATCTTTTTTCATAAGTTCATCATCTGAAGTTAATGCATACAGCAGTTTAATGGGTACACTGACACAATGACACTGACAAGCATCCGATTAACGGCCCTTTTCCGGGACTACCCGGGTGAGCCGGTACCAGAAAGGTAAAACCAATCTGGATTTTACTGAAGCAAGAGACAGTGGGTGGCAGTGGCATCAACTGGGCCATATGCAAGTCTGCACCTCGTTCCAGACAGATAACCACGCCAGCACCCCACCACTCAGTTTTTACAGGCCGGATGCCCTTCCTGCCGCCCAACCAATAGCGTCAAAGCACTGAAGGAAGTAACACTGACTGTTGACACTGACAAATAATAACAAACAATTCCACATACCCTTTATTTACAAGAGCCGACTGTTCTTGAACAAAAGGCTTCATGCCAGTTATAAGTCCAACCTAAGTAATCAAACCAATCAAAATATACCTTAGCAACAAGAAGGCACTCATAAAGCGTTCACTGGAGAAATAAATTCAAGCATTGTAAAGAAAACACAAATGATATCTTTGCATCCATTTAGCCTTAGTGCTTTGACACTGTTGGTTGGGCATCCGCAAGTGACTCCCAAATGGCATCTCAATTGGTTTGTCCGTTTTTGCAGGGATCAACAGACAGACACGCAAACACACACAGACCATGTTACATTATGACATCCATAGCAACAGCTCGTATTCCACGCTGTTGGCTGAAAATTCACAAAGCATCAACAGGCTGTTGAAAAAGAAAGCAAGTCAACCAGACCTTAAGTTCGATGTGCTTGCAGTAATCTGAGAAGACTGCATGGACCTGAGCAGCCAGATCTCCGACCGGTACAACCACCAGACAACGAACCCTTCTTACTACCCGACTCTTCAATATCTAGCACCACAAATGAACAACAGTGATGACAGCAGTACAACATTACAATGCTAGTAATAATAAATGACACACTTCCATCAGAGTATATCATGACATATAATATGAAGTAACTCGATCTGGGGTGGCTCGGTATCCGAGTGGTTAGTGTGCTGGACTCAGGCGCAGAAGGCCTGGGTTCAAATCGCAGTCGCGACGCTGTCAGGTAACAGTCTTAGGCAAACTGCTCACACCCATTGTGCCTCTGTTCACAAAGCATCAAAATTGGTATAGACCTCTTAAGGGTTGTGGGGGTAACAGCAGGCCTGGCGGAAAGTAATGGCAGCCTACCGTCGGGTTTATGACTCAAGTCACCTGCAGGCTGACTGCCAAGAACTGGGATCAGCTCCGGAACCCTACGCTTGGTTATCGACTATGGGCTACCTTTACCTTTTTAAACTCTATCTGAGATTAAGGTAGAGACGGTGCAGGTAACACTGTTGAGAACTCTAGCATCTTCTTGCTGATCTAAATGAACTAGTTGCCGTGAGCTAGGGCATGTGGGCAGTAAAACTTTGATCCAACAAAAATTCTTAATTGTGGGTGCTGGCTACTAAAGGCTGACCTGTGTAATTACCATAAAATGGTACTAGTAGTATTGGTAGTAGTATTAGTAACTCTACCCCCGAAAAATGCGCTAAAATTACAGAAGGTGGACAACGGTTGCACCTGGACAATGGGAATAACATAGGCAAGAGTCTTTCCACTGCCAGTTGGAGCGGAGCAACATATGTCACGCGGTCGATATCCTGTCGTTCCTGCTAAATGTTGCCACGAGCATCCACTTTGTAGAAGTGCAGGTATTAACTGAGCCTGTACTGTGACAGAAAAACCATCAGACCATTCTACTTGTCGAATGTCAGATCAAAAATAAATGAGCAGATTATGTACCACAATTTTTTAAACACCATTAAAGACTATTATTTCAGAAACAAAAAATAAACAATATATCATAATTATCAGTGATGCTGCAGTAACTGTAGTAGCCACTGTCATTGTGACACTTGCTGAAAGTGAAATGGAAAGAGTGCATAAGGGATGTCTAGCACTTCTTGGTTCTCACTGCTGCATATGCAAGGTAATTTTGTATGTTCATAGGCAGCCACAGTGAACAGTTTCTCACGGTGAAAAAAACCCCAGTTTAATGCTCTGTCAAGGCTGAAGATGATTTATCGCTGAAAATGACTTGTATTTCACAAGGTAGAGTGGTGACAATTTTAAGGTGTGGTGGACAGTTTTGCAAACACTTAAATCAAATTCTATAGAAGTTGGACCACCAAAAAATAGTAAAATCAGCTAAGTTTTGACTAAAATATTTGAAGAATAAAAAGGTACCATTAGACGTTTTTTGAGACACACTGCATAATATGCACCTTACCGAAACTAGAAGTAAGGATACTGCAAAAACAGACCAGGAAAGAACTTCTTAATTCCATTGCTACGAAGCAGCTGGACTATGTCACTGTCAAGTCCAGATACGTTCGACAAATGGACCCGATCTGTTCGTATATCTGACGAGACAATGAACGGATTTGCCAGCCATGCAGGTAATACATGTCGAGCCTACAAGTGCAGAATTCGACTTTGGTACACATGACAGAGATTAGGCGAGGACTGCATTAGTAACACACACACCCGTTTAACGGCCCTTTGTCCAGTACGACCCGGGCGAGTCGGTACCAGAAAGGTAAGACCAATCTGGATTTTACTGAAGCAAAAGACAGTGAGTGGCAGTGGAATCCGCTGGGCCATATGCAAGTCTGCACCTTGCTCCAGACAGACAACCACACCAGCACCCCACCGCTCAGTTTTTTACAGGCCAGATGCCCTTCCTGCTGCCCAACCAACAGCATCAAAGCACTGAAGGCATTAGTAAGTATAAGTATAAAATTGGACTAAGGTCCTACCACACATGTAAAAACAGAAGCCTCCCACTGGATACAGAAGGGTTGGCATCTATGCTCATACGATACCAACGATACAACAGACATTTATGAGTAGCCACAATACACCAACATTACACAATAGCGAGATATGCACACACAAAGAAACTTGAAGATATGCAAACAAAACTATTGCAATAGCCTGCCAAAATAGCAAAAACAATATCTGTAGCACAAAACAATGAACACAAAAATCAGAAGACACATAAGTGTTCACATTTGCTCTATCAAATTTACAAAATACTGCACCTGCCAGAAAGGTTGCAGAACAGTCTGTCCACTGTTCTGTCAACTTACAATTTAGTAAGCCATAATGACAGATCACTACAGCGACTTTTCAGTGACAATAAATGACAAATCACACGTACCCTCTTTAGCGATCTTGGTTCAACTTCTCCAAGAACTGTAAAGCCAACAGCCTTATCAGCTCCATTCACACCTGTGTGACTACTCTCAGGTAACGCTGCTGATACCGACAAGTCGTCACCTGATGTAAAGCACATAAACAAGCACAGATTTGTTGATAACTACAACAAACTGTGATATAACAATAACTCTAGTAGATGTTCAGACATATTAAACTACACCGGTTAGAACTTAGATGTTGTAGAAATATCACTGAACAGAACTCTAGCCCCTTCTCCATAATCTGAATGCACTAGTTAATGTCAGAACAGGCACATAATCAGTGAAACTTTGCTCCAACAAAATCATCCATTTCTTAATTTGGGGCACCAGGCAACATGAGTTGACCTGCATAATGGCTATAAAATACTTCTTACCTTTGTTGAATAAAGTTAAATAAATCACTCAAAATAAACTAATAAACTAACCTTTCAAAACAGGGAAAGATAAAAAGAAAAATACACAAAAAAATATCAAACAAAAGTAGTAAATAAAATAGCACTTTTACCTTTGCTATGTTCAATCATATCTTCCAGTGCACCTTCATTGTTCTTTTTTGATAATTTTTCATCCTTGGTATTCTTTTTAGCCTTTTTCGCACCTTCAGATTCAGCATTCAAATAACAGTTTCAACATGTCTGCTGGCAATATATTTATCAAGGCTAAGTAAAAAAGTACATGAGATTATTTCACAAGTGTAAGTGTAATAAAAAATTCAAAAATATACAGAGAAATATTTCAAGAGAAAGAAAGTAAATGAAAGTAAAATTATTCCTGTAGCAGGCAAAAACAGCTACTGCTGCAGCCTGCATCCTAATGGCAAACAGACCTCACCATTATCATACACATCATCATCATTTAGAAAATTTGTTCTGAATACTAGAAGTTGTCTATAATACTAGTGACCTGAAGCATGTTCTCAAATTACACATTAAGACAACTGCTATAACAGCATCCAACTGCAAACCAGAAGTCAACTGCAAGCCAGTCAGAGAATGCCTCCACTGGGCATGCGAGTATCATGCATGCACAGACTGGCAGACAGGCTGAAAACATAATGCAACTATGCCTCCAGCAGGTGGGTGATGGATGGGTGACAGAAGCATAAAAACAAATTATGCTTGCAAATCCTTCTATTTTATGCTCTTGACAGGTGCTACCAACGTCAGGGCTCAATGACTAGATATCTGTATACTGTACTAATTACTACAAAATGACCATCGCATTTATTGTTATTAATAAACACGATATAAGCAGGGTAGTGGTTATTATATACAGACTCTTTACCAGCAATGTCTGATGACTTTCGTTTACGGCTGCTCACTGCCTCCCGCTCTTGTTGTCTCAGTTCTGCCTGTTTATGCAGCTGCTGAAGAATCTGTTCTGCCTGTGACTGGTCATTATTTACCACCTGTGTATCTTTATCACCTGTGTATCTACAAAAAAATACAGTATTTACAACATTCATAAATGGAAAAATTTGGCTAACAACAACAGGTTAATTTTACAACTGTATTTATACTATACAACTCGTTAGTCATTAAGAAATGACCTCCATTTGTATTACTGTCATACATGATTCCTTTTTTTGTCTAGTGGTATTTCTTACTGTGTGGCCTAGTGGTAAAAAAGTTAGAGCGTTAAACTCATGACTCAGAGGTTGCAGTGCGATTCTCTGCCGTTCTACTTTCAGGTAACAACCTTAGGCAAGTTGATCACACATGTGCTTCTGTCACTGAGCACTATGAGTTGGTATTGCTTGGTAACAGTCAAAAAGCGGTAATGCCTGATGGCTGGGAAGGTAGCTGTACGTCTAGCGTCACACTGGCCATGAATTACAGACATAGCAGTAAGTGGTTTATATACCAACGGGCTCAAAGCCTACGGACGGGAAATAAACACTTACGCCTACACGCCTCTACAGGATATGGAACACTTTACCATTACCTACTACTTACTGTATCGATGATGATCGGCAGTAATGGTCTTGTAAATAGGCCACTGACCACTGTCACGCCCTGTTTAAAGCACCTGGTGAGTAGTAATCGGCCACATGTATCAGAAAGACGGACTCTCGTGCCTTTACTCACAATAACGACATTTTTCTGTTATTTATTTATAAGCAACAAAAATCACATTAAGACATCACAGCCGTAATTGCAGAAAATACCTAGAAATGGAAAATAAAGCCATTTTTATCTCCTATCGCAACATTCACACTAACATATCCAAAATTTGTTTACATAGAATGGCTAGAATTTTATTTACATAAAGCAATCATTATTGTTTCAAAAACAAATAAGTAAGAATTCACACAATGTGACCTTTCAAAGTGGCGGGTTTGGTCACTGGCTATGAATCATGAATCTATAAAATTTGTAATTTTTATCGTCGCCAGGTTATTTTTAGTGAGGGATAATAAAGACCACTGTATATCAGTATAAGTTTACGCATGTTTTTTTCGTTTATTTTTTACCTCGCGCACTGTGTCTGTCACAAGTTAGAGTTCTATCGAAACGGCGGACCGAATCGAGCTGGTTTTTGGCAACCTACAACAGCTCGCTAAGGTCAAAGTAGCATGAACACTATCAGAATGGTTTCGTGTTAGAAAGGGGTCCGACAAGGTTGTGTCCTCTCTCCGTACTTGTTCAACATCCTATAGCGGAGATGGTGATGAGGGAGATCCTCGATGGATTTTAAGGTGGACTACAAATTGGAGGGCGAATGATCACGAACCTTCGCTATGCTGATGATATCATCCTGTTGGCCACTTCGGAGGCAAAACTACAGGAGTTGGTGGATCGCCTAGACCGTGTCAGACGCAAATACAGCCTACTCATCAACGTCGACAAGACCAAGCTAGGTAATGGCGAGCGACGGCATAGCGTGCCGCATACTCATTCAGAATGAACTACTGGAGCAGGTGGATACGTTCCCGTACCTTGGGTCCCTGATTACAGAAGATGGTGAGTGTACGACGGAA
>Ga0126325_10000175_pt1 | contig 18340 bp, 16 predicted proteins | sample InaspJWI14metaG_FD_94487 | JGI IMG/M metagenome (GOLD analysis project Ga0126325, IMG submission 94487) | Marine gutless worms symbiont microbial communities from Oahu, Hawaii - Inanidrilus sp. 1 OAHU.JWI-14 metaG | ecosystem: Host-associated > Annelida > Digestive system > Unclassified...
ATCTGATTGCGGTCAATCAGCTAAATACCGATGCGACGATCTACGTCGGCCAGAATTTACGGATTCCTCTGCCGGGCGAGGCGTCACGGATGGTCGCTGGGTCAAAATCATCTCAGATCAAAGGCTCAGAGACAACTGCATCTTCACCGCCACAACCATCCAGCCCAGAAAAGGTGCCGGAATCCGCCCGGCTGCTTGCGCGGTCGAAGCCTTTGCCGGCCCACAGCGCCCCCAAGCGACCTGAGCCGCAGGAAAAACCGGCCTATGTTGAACCGCCGACGGCACCGGCCCATGTCAACATCGATTATTTGGCAAAGGCAGCAGTTGCCATGCCGCCGGCAGCCCGACCGGCTGTCGTAAAACCACCATCTGAGACGTCGGAAATGATGGTAAACCCGGAACCCGGCAGTTCAGCTTCCCCAGCGGCTACCGGCCCTCGGGAGCTTGAACAATCGCGTCCGCAGATCGACAGCTGGCTTGCCAGGGATCTGGCCCGCCGGCAATTGCAAAATTCTCGCATTGTCACCGGAAATCTGGCTATCGAACGTGTCCGCGCTAAAAGCGGCATTCCGATTGGGCTTATACGGGTGGAAGTTGAGGAAACCATCGGACATTATGCCGATTGGCTGGGAGTCAGAGCCCGGGATATCCGGCGACTGAATGGAATTCGCTATGGACAGCTCATTCACCTGGGTCAGCGGATCAATATCCCGCTGCATCGGGTGACCAAGGAAGAATTTGAAGAAAAACGATTTGAATATCATAAAGAAATGGTGGAAGACTTCTTTGCGGCTTATCGCATAGAAGATGTGAAAGTGTATTCCATCAAAAGCGGAGATAATATCTGGACCCTTTCCAGGGACAAGTTTGAAATGCCGCTGTGGTTGATCAGAAGATACAATCACGGCGTAGATCTGGGCGCATTGATGCCTGACCAGAAGCTACTGATCCCGGTGGTTGAAAAAATTGTATGACCGTTTTGCCCTGCCCTCCTCTTTTTCCCGTTTTTTGATCTGAGTCAAAGATTTGTGACGCACAACTGATACATTAGAATATCGTTGAGGGTTACAACCTGCCCCAAGAGGCGCCGCGCCGCGCTTTCAACCGAATCTGCCCCTATCCGGTGCGACACCGATACAGTGCCGCGGCAAATGGCGCAGGTATTTTAACCATCAATATAAAATCGCAGGAGGTTTAAAAATGAACCAGTTTGGAGGATGTCCGGGATCTCGAATGATGAACTTAAGGGAAAGACCCGCGGCGGATACGCAGGATACTGTCGGAAAAATCCACTCCCAGCTCAGGCAGTGGCCGATTCAGCTGCACCTGGTTTCACCGTTGGCTCCCTACTATCAAAATGCCGATGTTCTGCTGACGGCTGATTGTGTGGCCTATGCTTTGGGAGATTTTCACCGGGACTATTTGAAAGGCAAATCCCTGGCGATTGCATGCCCCAAACTCGATGAGGGGCAGGACATTTACAGGGAAAAAGTCAGGGCCTGGATCGATGAGGCCGGGATCAATACCCTTACCGTGCTGATTATGGAAGTTCCCTGCTGCATGGGACTTTTGAATCTGGTCCGCCAGGCAGCCGGCGATTGCAACCGCAAGGTTCCGGTTAAATCTGTCGTCGTGGGGGTCCAGGGCGACATCCTGCAGGAAGAGTGGGTGTAAGCGCCCCCCCGGACACCCGGTAACTCGAAAACACTGGAGGCGGCCATGTGTGAAAGTCTACGCAAAAAATGTACCTGCGGCCGGAAAACGGCTGAAATCTTTTTCGGCCGCATGATTCTGGACGAGCGCGCGGTGAATGGTGTCTATTGCCCGCAGTGCAGCAACGGTTTGCCAATCGACTGCGACAGCCGGGTATGGGATAACGGCTGGGTGCTTGAACTGAAAATGGATGTGATTAAAGAGCGCGCCCCGATCATGGAAATTTCCCCGGACAGAGTGAATGCCGACTGGGTCTTTGACCAGGGATTTGTCACCTGGGTCGGGTACACGCCGGACGACGCCGAGCACCGAAACCGTGAGCGGGCGGAGATCCTCGAGCTCGCCCGCACCGACTTTCAGGCGTATTTTACGGCCATGAAAGAATGGGGGATAAACCGCGAGAAGCGGTTTTGCGAGCAGGGTTGGCGCAAAGCGCGCGGCACTTAGAAACTGCTTGAGGCAATACGCCCAAGCTGATCATAGCGCCGCGACTTCCTGTCGTAAGAATCTTCAGGTTATGGTTCTATGGATACCGCCTGGCGTTTCCCAGTGCGTGAACTACCCTCAGCAATTCGTGCACATCTTGGGTCCCAAACCGGCGGGCAGCGAATCGGCCGGATTATTGGATCCTCCGACAGAAAAAGCAGACATGAGCTTTTTAACATTTCCCTGGCATATCGTACAGTTTACATCGGTATCATGGTGCATCACCATTTTATCGAAAGTGTAGCCGCAATCCTCACACTTGTATTCATATATCGGCATGGTATTCCTCCTATATCTCATGGTTTAGATTAGAAGGTAATATTCTTTTGATAGATTTGCAAGGTGGAAGGATTCGCGCCGAGGCGATATCGCAAAGCGCATGGAGCAAAGGGCAAAGCGTCCAGGCACTCTCTCCACTGTCTTTTTCATTAACGCTATGCGCTATGCCCTATGCGCTATGCGTTATGCCACATGCGCTATGCGTTATGCCCGCAGAGAATCCTGCCAGCAGCGGGAAAAAAGGGCCATTTCCGGATGGAAATTAGCGCGGCACCCCGTTTTCATCCCACCCCTTGAGACGGTAATAATCCTTTACCATCTGCTCCACCGGCACCACGGTCCCCTTTGACGGTCCTTCGGTCAGCGGTTCGTGGGTAAACCGTCGCGGTAGGGTGTCCTGGCTGGCGTCGACACCGAATTCGATGTTCAACTTCCTTTCGGTTTCGATGTTGCGATTCAAGGCCGTGTTGACCCGATCGGTTGAAAATTTAAGCCCGGTGCCGGCTTTCAGTAGCCGGGAGGCAAAATCGAAGTCGAGGATGTCCATGCTCAGGCCGATGTTCTTGCACATGGTCAGGCAGTCGGTTAACAGGGCCTGGCGCTCGGTATACTCCACCAGTGCCGCTTTTCCGTTGTCGGCCAGCCGGTCGCCGGCGTCGCGAGTGCCGAAGCGTCTTTCGGCCTCCTCGTAGCGGCCGGTCAGTTCGAAGAACGGCTCGGCCCGCAGATGGTCGGCCCCGCGCGAGGCGATGGCGTAGGTCAACCCGAAGGCCTTGATACCCCGCGGATCTCCGCAAATCATGTCAAGACCCTTGACCTGAAAGGCATAGGCCTGCGTGCCTCGACCGAACTTTCGGGCCAGGCTGCGGGTTCCCTCGGCAAAAGCGTCGCCGAGACCTTCGCGGCGGACCATCATGCCCACGATCGCTTCTATGGTTTGCTTGTTGCCCCAGGTAAAATCCATTCCGTCCAGATCGTCACGGGTCAAAAGTCCGCGTTGAACACACTCCATGGCCCATCCGATGGTCTCCCCCGAACTGAGTGAATCCACCCCCATACGGTTGAGATAGCCGGTCATTTTCAGGGCGAATTCCAGGTCGTCGTTGCCGATTCGCGAGGTATAGCTGCAAAGGGTTTCGAACTCCGGCCCCTCGCCCTCGTCCTGCCGGGTCATGTAATAACGGGAGCAGTGGATGTTGCAGTTGTAGCAGCTTTTGTTCTTGACCTTGTAACGTTCGGCGAGCCGTTCGCCGCTGACTCGATCGACATATTCACACAGCCCTTTTTGAAAATGATCGGTGGGCAGGATGCCGATGTTGTTTAGCGCTTTCATCAACAGGGTGGATCCCAGAGCTTTGCGTCGTTCATACTCCGGATGGTCCAGGATCCGCCGATCCAGCTGCCGGCACAGCGCCAGGTAACCCGGCGGATCGGCCATTGTCACCCGGCCGGTGCCGCGCACCGCCACGGCTTTTAAATTCTTGGAACCGAACAGACAGCCCATGCCGGTGCGCCCGAACATGCGTGAATTATTGCAGGCAACCGTGGCAAACTTGACCAGGTTTTCTCCGGCCGGACCGATGGCGGCGATCTGCACGGCATTGTCGTTGAGCTGCTGGCGGATGGCGGCCGTGGTCTGCCAGATATCCTGTCCCCACAGGTGGGCGGCCTTGCGAATCTCCACCTGGTCATCGGCGACAACCAGGTAGCTCGGCTCAGGCGCGCGACCGGTGATGATTATCTGGTCGTAGCCGGCCTGCTTGATTTCCGGCCCTAGGTGTCCACCGGCGGCCGAATCCCCCAGGATGCCGGTCAGGGGCGACTTGCCGGAGATGGTGGTGTAAGCCGAAGCGCTCAGCAGCGTGCCGGTCAGCGGCCCGACACCCAACAGCAGCATGTTTTCAGGTGACATGGGTTCGGCTTCGCGATCCAGTTCCCGGTAAAGCCGCATCGAGTTTATAGCCCGTCCGCCAATAACGGCCAGCATTTCGTCCGGATCGGTTTTTTCCCTGCGTATGCGTCCCGAGGTCAGGTCGACCCGCAGAATGGTGCCTCCGTAACCGTTGAGCATCTATCCTCTCCTTTCCGCTAGCCATCGCTCGCGCAGCGTCCGCGTTTCGGTAAGCGCAAAACGCACCCGCTTGGTTTCGGGCGACAGGGATCGGCCCTGCTTGCGATATTCTTTCAGACTGACCGTACCCGAGGCTTGGGGTTCGTAAATGATGGCGTCCATGGGGCACTGGGGCACACAGCGCGGCGTGCCGCCGCACAGATCGCAGACGTAGGGAACCTCATTGAAGATTTCGATCGCACCGATTGGGCACAGCCGTTCACAGATGCCGCAGTCGTTGCACAGGGTGGGCGACACCACTACCTGACCCTGGGGGCCGATGTCGATGGCCGCCTCGGGGCAGCGGGTACAGTAACGTTCCTGGCAGTGGCGGCAGGCCACCGGAAAGTCGATGCCGATTTCTTCGATCTTGACGACTTTAATCCGCGCGCTGCTGCGGCCGACCCTGCCGGTATGGAAAAAGGCGCAGTTGACCTCACAGCGACTGCAACCCGAACACTTGCCTGCATCCAGCTTGATCATTCGTTCGAAATCCTTTCGATGCGGTAATGAACCAGGCCCTTGGGATCAGGGCAGACAAACACCTGCCCGGCTTTGCCCGTCCAGTCGCCCTCCCGGGGCTCGGCCCGTTGCAGCAGCGGAAAAATCGGCATCATGCTCTGCAGCGCCCACATGCACATGTGTTTTCCATCCGGGATCATTATTTTACCACCGTCAACCATAAAATAATCGCCAACCAGCATCGGCTGGTTGCAGTAGCCGTCGATTCGTTCAACCGTAACCTTTAAACGGTACATCATCTGCCTCCGCAAATGGGTTCAGCAGCGGCTCAGGGAGCCGCATGCGCTGGGCACTATAAAAACAAACGTTTTGTATGTCAAGTGTATAATTATGGACTACCTTCATATACTATTGTTATTTATAATAAATATTTATTTTTCCCATCAACCCAGCTCGATTTCGGCTTGACAAAATACATCTTGTATACTAGGGGTACAATCAATCATGATATCCGATCAATGCGACCATTTACACTATTATAATCGCTTAATAGCTTCATAGTGGCTATTCTTTGCGGTTTATCCGGGTTAGGAATCAACACGATGCCATGGCACTTTACAGACAACAAAGCAGCGAGGCCGGCTCACTGACCGATCGGGTCCATCGTCGATTGCGCAAAGAGATTATTACCGGCAAGATTCCCGGCGGCACCCGCCTGGTCGAGTCGACCCTGGCCGCCGAAATGAACGTCAGCCGAACGCCGGTTCGAGAGGCGCTGCACAACCTGGCCCTCGAAGGGCTGCTGTATGCCATTCCCCGGGCAGGATACATCGTGGAGGAAATGACCGACCGAGACATTAAGGACCTGTTCGAAACCCGATTGGATATTGAAAAGATTGCGGCCCGCAGAGCGCTGGATCGGATCAATTCCAGCGAACTCGAAGGCCTGGCGTCCAACTTGATCCGGATGGACCAGGTGCTGCAAAGCGGGCTGCTCCAAAACCTCGCGGATCTGGATCAAGAATTCCACGACATCATCTACAAAGCAACCCGCAGCAAAACTTTATACCGCATCTGTCAGAACTTGAGCGATTACACGCTCAAGTACCGCATCGCCCTGAGTATGCCGCCCGAATTGGCCAAAAGTATGCGGGATCACCATGGTAATATTTATCAGGCGTTTAATACCAAAGACGCTCAAAGGCTGGAAACAGCGGTTAACGACCATCTGCAGGAAGCCCAGGATCACATTATTTCGCTGATGGACCAGCTGCGTCAGGAGGCATTCTGAATCTGAATTAACAGCAGGGAACTCGAGATTTCACCAAAGCGGGATTGGCTTGTAGCCTTTCCGGTTATTCAGGTTGGCAGCAAAAACTATTCGGTTAAATCAATGCTGAAAAGGAGGGTAAAAATGAGAAGACCGATCGTGATGTTGATGGTTGCAGTCCTGTTCGTGTTTGGCGGCAGCGCACTTGCCGCAGATATGCCCAAGGAAATTCGCGTGGGCAACGCCGGTTCTTTCACCGGTGATGCGGCCGCCCCCTGCATGGAAATTTACAATTCGGCCCAGTTGGCGGTCGACGAATGGAACGCCCGCGGCGGGATTCGCGGGATCAAGATCAAACACGTCATGGGCGACGACGCGCTGGATCCGGCTCAGGGGCTCAATGTGGCGCAGCGTTTTGTGGCCGACAAACTGATGTACGGCGTGATCGGTCCGCCGGTGAGCCATGTTGCCCAGGCCACCCTCAAAACCTATGCGGCCGCCGACCTTGCCTGCATCACCACGGCGGCTTCCAAACCCGAGTTGACCGAATCCGGATACAATCATTTCTTCCGGGTCAATGCCCGCAATGATGCCCACGGCTGGAACTGCGCTCTTTTTATAAAAAATTACCTCAAGGCCGATAAAGTAGCGGTTCTCAACGAGAAGGTGGCCTACTGCGACAACATGGCCACGCAAACCATCATGGGACTCAAAAAGCTCGGCATTACGAATATCTTCCAGGACACGATCGTGGCCGGTGCCAAGGACTATTATCCGGTGCTGACCAAAGTGAAAAACTACAATCCGGATGTGCTTTTCTTTATCGCCACGGCCGCCCCCGATCAGGCTATCGGCGTGCGCCAGGCCAAAGAATTGGGCCTTAGGGCCACTTTCTTCGGAACCGAAGGCGCCCGGGATAAAAAAGACTTCATCGAGGCTTCGGAAGGTGCAGCCCAGGGGGCTTACGTCTATCATTTTGCACCCGACATTTATGCCATCCCGGAAGCCCAGAGTTACGTCAAGAAATTTGAGACCACCTACGGCACGCTCAGCGGATTCGGCCCGCCCGCCTACGAGGCCATGAACATTCTATTATCCGCCATCGATAAGGCGGCGGCAGACGGCAGGCTGACCCGCAAAGAAGTGGTTGCGACCCTGCATCAGACCAAAAACTACAACGGCATCCTCGGTTTTCCGATCACTTTTGATAAAAAAGGGGACTTGGAAGGCGGCGCCACCTATTTTTTCCAGGTACAGGGCAAGGATTTCAAACCGGTAACGGTTATGACCGGAAAATAGCCAACGACTGCATGCCCGGCGCTTTCCAGGACGGTACCATTCTCTGAATTGCGGCGCGGCTTGCCGGTGCCTGCGACGTGAGACACGACCGTCCGGCGAACTCAGCTAAGGTGTGTCACCATGGACATATTTCTCGAACAGCTCCCCCAGCAACTGGTCAACGGTTTGACCCTCGGGGGCGTATATGCCCTGATTGCGATCGGCTACAGCATGGTCTACGGCATTTTGACGATGCTCAATTTCGCCCACGGCGAGGTCTACATGCTCGGCGGATTCAGCGGGTGGTGGGTGCTGCACCTGCTCAGCCGCAACAACGTGCCGGTCATGAATGCCGTGGCGGTCATTGCCCTTATGATCGTTATCACCATGGCGGCCACCGGGATTCTGGGGATGTTGATCGAGCGGGTGGCATATCGCCCCCTGCGCAGCGCCCCGCGGATCAATCTGCTGCTCAGCGCTTTGGGTGTTTCCATTTTTCTGCAAAATTTCGTTCTGAATTTTCAGGGTGCCAAGGTCCGCACCTTCCACATCAGTGCTCTCGTACCCGAAAGTCTGCGCGTGATACATTTGGGCCCGGTGGTTTTCTCCTTTATGCGGGTGGTGGTCATTGCCGTCTGTTTCGGACTGATGGCAATGCTGACGTTCATGGTAAAAAAAACAAAGGTGGGCAAAGCCATGCGGGCCACCGCCCAGGATATCGAAACTGCGGCCTACATGGGGGTGGACGTCGATCGGATCATCATGTTGGTGTTTCTGATCGGTTCGGCTCTGGGCGGCGCCGCCGGCGTGCTGGTTGGTCTGCTTTTCACCCAGGTCGACTATTACGTGGGATTCCAGGCCGGATTGAAAGGTTTTACAGCGGCGGTTCTGGGCGGTATCGGCAACCTGTATGGTGCCATGCTGGGCGGCATCTTGCTCGGGTTGACCGAATCGCTGGCCGTGACTTTTTTTCCTTCGGCCTACAAGGATGTGGTCGCATTTGTCATTTTGATCGTCGTTCTCATCTTCAGGCCCTGGGGGCTGATGGGTGAAAAGAGTCCGGAAAAGGTTTAAGGGAGAAATGTTTTCGAATGTTGTCGGTTGCCGGGCATCAACGAATCTTCTGGTATGCTGCGGGCGTGGCCTTGCTGGCAGCTGCACCGCATGTAATGCCGAACAGCTACTGGCTCAGGATTTACTGCATGAGCGGCCTCTACACCATGCTGGCGCTGGGCCTGAACGTGGTGGCCGGTTTCGCAGGTCTGCTGGATCTGGCTTATGTGGCCTTTTTCGGTATCGGCGGCTACACCTTCGCCCTGCTTTCCTCCAACCAGTTCGGCATCCACCTGCCTTTTATCCTGGTTCTGCCGGCAGCAGCCCTGCTGTGCATGCTGTGCGGATTTGCGCTCGGGGCTACCAGCGTCCGCCTCAAGGGGGATTATCTGGCCATCGTTACCCTGGCCTTTGCCCAGATTTTCAAGCTTCTGCTGCTCAACCTCGACCGACCGGTAAACATCACTGGAGGGGTTAACGGGATTTACAACTTCGACCCCGTCAACCTGTTCGGGGTGCGCATCATCAGCCCCCTGGGATACAGCTATCTTATCTGGTTTGCCGCCGTGGTGGTCATTGTCGGCACCTCGCGGCTGAAATCATCGCGTTACGGCCGGGGCTGGGAGGCCATTCGCGAGGATGAACTGGCCGCGTCCGTCATGGGCGTCAACACCGCCTGGATGAAGCTGGCCGCCTTTGCGGGCGGTGCGTGTATTGCCGGCGCCACCGGCGCGCTGTTCGCCTCTTTTCAGGATTCGGTCTTTCCGAACAACTTTGATTTCCCGCAACTGGTGGTGGTTTACTGCATGGTGATCCTGGGGGGGTTGGGCTACATCCCCGGCGTGGTCTGCGGCGCCATCCTGCTGAGCATACTGCCGGAGTTTCTCAGAGAGTACGGCGCCTACCGCATGATGTCCTACGGTGTAATTCTGGTGGTGCTCATGGCCCTGCGGCCCAGGGGACTGCTTTCAGAAATCGGTTTTTTTAAAAAGCGGCAGATCCGGCCCGACAAAGACACGACCGGCCAGCTCCGCAAATCCACCGAACTGTATTATGAAGATCGCTCACAGGTATCAGCCGCCCTGATAGATCCTTCGACCCGGGAGCACAAAGGCGGGGCCGTTGTTCTCGAGCTTCAAGGAGTTTCACGCAAATTCGGGGGGCTGACAGCCCTTGACAACCTGGATCTGAAACTTTGCAAAAGCGAAATCCTGAGTGTCATTGGACCCAACGGTGCCGGCAAAACCACCCTTTTTAATTTGATCTTCGGTATTTATCGGCCCAACACCGGCCGCATCCTATTGAACGGCCGGGACATCACCGGCGCCAAGCCCCACCAGGTGGCCCGAGCCGGGGTGGCCCGCACCTTTCAGAACCTGCGGCTGTTCGACAATATGTCCGTACTCGACAATGCCCGTGTCGCGCAGTTCTGCCGCACCCGCTGCGGACCGCTGTCGATTCTGCTGAATCTGCCCCGGCATCGCAGGGAGGAGCACCGGACCGAGGCAAAAGCCAAGGATATCCTCGGCCTGTTCGGCAAGCGCCTGGCCGGCTACCGCTACGACCAGCATGTCACGTCACTTTCTTACGCCAACCGCAGGCGGATAGAAATGGCCCGCGCCCTGGCCACCGATGCGCGCATCCTGCTGCTGGACGAGCCGGCAGCCGGCATGAATCCCCAGGAAACCGCTGAGATTACCGAGTTTATTCGAAACATCCGCGACGATCACGGGTACACGATTTTACTGATTGAACACAAGCTCGGCCTAGTCAGAACCCTATCCGACAGGGTGCTGGTTCTGGATTACGGCCGCAAAATCGCTGATGGCAGCTTTGATCAGGTCGCCGCCGCGCCCCAGGTGATCGAAGCCTACCTCGGCCGGAGGCATCGTTGAATAATGCCGCAAACCCCGGTACTTCAACTCGAGCAGGTCGACACCTATTACGGCAGCATCCAGGTGCTCTATGGTCTCGACATCACCATCAACAAAGGGGAGCTGGTTTGCCTGCTGGGCGGCAATGCATCCGGAAAATCCACCACCCTCAAAACCATTCTCGGCCGCTGCCGGATCAAACACGGCAGCATCCGGCTGAACGGTGAGCGCATCGACGGCTGCCGCACTAAAGACATTATTGCCCGCGGGGTGTCCGTGGTTCCGGAAAACCGCCGGATTTTTCCGCGCATGACCGTGCTGGAAAATCTGGAAATGGGGGCCTATCTGCGCCGGGATGCGGCAGATATCCGCCGGGATCTGGAACGGGTGCTGGAACTTTTTCCACGCCTGGCCGAACGCCTGAATCAGCAGGGAATTACCTTGAGCGGCGGCGAGCAGCAGATGCTGGCCATGGGTCGTGCCATGATGTCGCGGCCCGGCATTCTTTTGATGGACGAACCCTCCATGGGCCTGTCGCCCATGCTGGTCGATCAGCAGTTCGAGCTGATTCAGGAGATCAACAGCCACGGCACAACGATTTTTATGGTTGAGCAAAACGCAGGCGTCGCCCTGTCGATCGCCGATCGTGGTTACGTTCTGCAGACCGGTTCGATCGTGCTGGCCGATACGGCCGAAAACCTGCTCTGTGATCCCATGATGCAGGAAGCCTATCTGGGTGGCGACACCGTCTGTGAAACGCCTTGGGGAGGGAACTAGCAACAAAAAACGGCGTAAAAGCCCTGAAAATGAATTACACTTTGTAAGGAATTTCAACAATTTCCTGTTTATTGGGATCAAAGCCCTTTGTATAAACTGCTGGCCGGGCGGTTCTATTTGCACGGGACTGATGGAAAAACATAGAATTCAGTCTTCGTGGATAACCGGAGACAGGATAGCGAACGGAAATTTCCAGAAAAACTTGCACACGCAGTGGCTGACTGTGATGTAATTATCTGCCTCCTCGCGGTCGATACGCTTGAATCTGCATGGATTCGAGAGGAGATTCGCTTGCACTTGAAAGCAACAAGTCCATGATCCCCGTCTTTCGAGCAAGCTTCCAGCTCAATGAACTCTCTGACGAGAGTTATACAGAAGCTTATGCTGAGCTTTGACGGGGCTCACTTACTCGATCGGCGTAATATCCATGTGGATCACACGATAGCCGATCTTGCCGACATCTTTCACCGAACTGTTTCCAAATTATGAGTCAATGAACTGGTTACATTATTCATTTCTTTCGAGTTCCATATTTTTTAGAAATCTCTAAAATCTTTATGATCCAGAGGAATGAGTTCCTCAGGTTTTATTGTTTTGGCATTTACTTTTAGACTTGGGGTGTTGACTTCATTGCTATGGCCTTGCCTGATCTCTTTGCGAAGTATACCCTGGATGTCCCTGTTAAAATTCCTGGGCCCATCCGTTAGTCGAACGTACTTTCGCTCGCTTGTTTCCTTTAAGGCAGCGACCCGGCCGTTACCGTTACCATTGGCGCCGTTTCCGCCCACCAGGGCCACCAGGCTGCTCAACATATCATTTAACTCTGCTGCCTGTGCGCCGAGCTGTTCGCTGGTTGCGGCAGTCTCTTCGGCATTGGCTGCGTTCTGCTGGGTCACCTTGTCCATCTGCGCAACTGAGATGTTCACCTGTTCGACTCCCTTGGATTGCTCCCCGCTCGCAGCTGCAACCTCTGAAATAAGATCGGTCACCTACTTTATCGAATCAACGATATCCGTAAGCACGGTTACGATATCCTGAGATACTTCCACCCCATTGTCAGAGTTCTGTTGGGACATTTCAATTAAGGCGCCGGTCTCCTTGGCCGCCTCAGAACTCCTCTTGGCAAGGTTCCTCACCTCTTCTGCAACCACTGCAAATCCGGCACCGGCTTCACCGGCACGCGCCGCCTCTACCGCAGCGTTTAATGCCAGAAGGTTGGTTTGAAAGGCAATTTCGTCGATGACCTTGATGACCTTTGCCGTTTCATCAGAGGATTTCTTGATAGCTTCAATAGCCACCGTCATCCGCTGCATGGCATCTGTTCCCTTCTCGGCGGCTTCACATGCCCGATCTGCCAGTGTGTTGGCCTGTCTAGAATTGTCTGCGTTCTGTTTGGTCATGACAGACATCTCCTCGAGGGCAGAAGACGACTCCTCGAAACTCGCGGCCTGTTCACTGGCACCCTCGCTCAATTGCTTCGATGCCTCGGTGATCATTCCCGATGCAGAGGACAACTGCGTGGCACTTTCATTAAGACCCGCGATGACGCGATTTAAGGGTTTGGTTATAGATCGGGTGATAAATACCCCAACGAGAGCTGCAACCAAGACTGTCACCAAACCAATTAGAGCGATGGTACTCATAATTTGTTTCTGAGCGGATGAAGATAATGCTGCCGTGGCGGGAATACTTGTCATCAACATTCCAATCGGCTTTTCGTCTAAATCTCTAAATGCAAAAACATTTGATTCTATCGATTCACCCAATACCTCGAAATCAAAATCAAGCATTTTAATGGTATGTAGTTCTCTAAAAACATGACTCATGTCAGGCATGAGAGTTACCATCTCGCCGGCGCCATCCGTCAGGGTAGTAATGCTTAACCGCTCATCAACAAAAATAGTGACATCAAAGCCCGTCATGTTCTTAATTCTTTCAGCAAAATCCTTACCCATATCCTTTCCCAATTCAATGACGCCTAAAATATCACCTTCGGCGTTCACAATGGGCAGTGCTGTTTGAACAGTTAAAAGTTTCCCTTTCTTTTCTATATTAATTACCTTTTCACCCTTCAAGGCAGCTATAATAAATGCTTCTTGGGAAATATCATCCCCTGCTTTGTGTTCTGTTTCCACTTCACCCATGATAACACCCTTAACGTCGGTAACAAGTATGCTATCCGAATCGACCAGATTTAGCTGGGCCGGAAGAGTTTCTTGAATCTGTTCCTCGTTATTCAACTCCAGGCCTAACTGGATTATGGGATCGGCAGTCAGGATTTTAGCAACGGTGGCTAATTCCCCATGCAAGTTTTCAATAACCTTCTCGACTGTCGCGGTAGCAAAATTAATCTTCTCCTCCAGGGCCTGGTCAATCCGCTTGCCAATCATCCTTGCGGTCACAAACCCTGCAACGGTCATGGAAATTAAAATCAGCATAACGAAGGATGCTACCAGCTTACTTTGTAGTTTTAAATTCGTGATTTTTATCATGGTATCCCCTTTCCCCTCTTTCATTATCCTCAGGATACCTTATTGTAGGCATCCTGAGGATTGCATTTAATCTTTATTATACTTTTCCAGAGAATCCAACAATGCCACCAGTTCTGTGATCTTTTGCTTGGTCAAATCCTTATTTTCTGCCCTGGCAGCCTTTTCCAGTTCCTCAATAGCCTCCTCAATCGGTTTTACCAGATGGACCGGCAGATCTTCTTTTAATTCATCGGTATATTCACCGGTCTCTCTTATCTCATGGACTGTCCTATCCCAGGCACCTTTTTCCATGTTTTCCTCGGCCTCTTCTATCTGCTTTTTCATAAAATCTATTGAACGGGCTTCTGTCCGTTTCATAGCGAATAGCTCCCCAAACTCATCTAGTTCTCCATCTAATTTTTTAACCAGTTTTTTTACCCGGTACTCATCTTTTTCGGCGATGGCTTCTTTGAGTGCGGAGAGGTTTTTCTCGAAAGATTCCGACTCGTCATCTTCTCCGATCTCCTCTAATTCCTCTTCAATCTCCTCAAAAATCTCGGATAGGTCCTCCGCTTCTAACTCCTCATAAACCTCACCCCATTCACCTTCACTGGCCGCCTCTTCAACCTCCTCCATCCATACCTTGAGTACTCCCACCTCATCGGGGATATCCGCAAATTCCTCCTTGAACTCATTTGCCAAGCGTGAAAGCAGTATGAGATTTTTCCGACACCCTTTCTGATCTTTATTTATCCCTGACTTTTGAAGCAGGGCTAATGTCAATCCAAACTGCTTTGACGACGATTTGAGTCCCATTTTGGTGAGGGCCGGTTTCATCTTAGTATAAAACCCTCTATATTCATTTACCTCTCTAAAAAATGAGTCCCAATCTTTTTCATCGATGGCTTCTTCCATCTCCGCTAAATCATAAATCAGGAGAGACAGTTCCGGCGGCGGTATGGGTTTCATTTCCTTTGCCTGTAAATCAACTGTAGTGAAAACAACAATGCCTGCCAAAAACAAAAACATGCCAAAAAAACCTATTTTTTTAAACATATCTCTTTACCTCCTTTTTGTTATCTAACGCTAATTTGCGAAATTTATAGAATCTGAAATCTTCATGCTGTCTCCTAGCAATTGCTGTGCCAAATCGGTAAAATCTTATATTTGTTAAATATTCAGGTGCTTATATATTCATTGCAAAACACGGTGTGCGTAAAAATACGACAGATTAAGAAATCTATCCCGGCCAGTTGGGGCAAATCACACAATTGCAGGTTCCGTTGGCTCGTGGTGTCAACGATGGTGCCCAAGCAATCTTATTGGCCTAATATTCAGCCACTTATTTACTTATGGTGAAGAATACGATGTGCAATAGAACAGACAGATTGGGTTATATGCCCCAGATTGTTGGGGCAAATAACACATTTTGCAGGTTCGGTCGGCTGGTGGAATAAAGATGGGACTGCACTATTTTAATGATAGCGAGCTATTTTTTAAAATACTGCAATAATACAAACGTTATAAAAAGTTGGGACGTGACGGTAATCAATGCATAGTTATCACGCTAACTCTGAATTAACCCAAACAATGAATAGCAGAACTTATACGTCAATGAACGAGTTACTTCCTTCGTGTCCTTCGTGGTTCTATATTTTTAAAAATCTTTAATGTCCTTGTAATCCAGCGGGATCAGTTCCTCAGGTTTAACTACGTTGGTATACACTTTAGATTTGGGATCAGTTCTGGGCTTCATGCTATGCCTCGGCCCTTCCGCTTTGCCCCGTAACCCATGAATGTCTTTCTCAATACTCGCGGCGGTTTCCGTTAGCTGGAAGTACTTTCGCTCTTTGGTTTCATTTAAGGCAGCAACCCGGCCGGTACCTTTGGCCGCCTTTCCTCCCACAAGTATCACCAGACGGACTACCATAGAATTTAACTGTGCTGCCTGGGCGGTAATCTCTTCGCTGGAAGAGGCAATCTCCTCTGAATTGGCGGCGTTCTGCTGGGTCACCTTGTCCATCAGCGTAACAGAGGCGTTCACCTGGTCGATGCCCTTGGACTGTTCCTCACTTGCGGCTGCAACCTCGGAAATAAGGTCGGTCACCTTCTTTACCGCAACAACGATTTCCTGAAAGACGGTTGCTATATCCTGGGATACTTCCACCCCCTTGTCGGAGCTATGCTTGGACATTTCAATTAAGGAGGCCGTCTCCTTGGCCGCCTCAGAACTCCTCTTGGCAAGGTTTCGTACCTCTTCTGCTACCACGGCAAATCCGGCACCGGCTTCACCGGCACGGGCTGCCTCAACCGCAGCGTTTAATGCCAGAAGATTGGTTTGAAAAGCAATTTCATCGATGACCTTGATGACCTTGGCCGTCTCATCAGAGGATTTCTTGATATCTTCAATAGCCCCCGACATCCGTTGCATGGCATCGGTTGCATTCTCGGCGGCTTCACAGGCCCCGGTTGCCAGTGTGTTGGCCTGCCTGGAATTGTCGGCATTCTGCTTGGTCATGGCAGACATCTCCTCGAGCGCCGAAGACGACTCCTCAAAACTCGACGCCTGCTCATTGGCACCATCGGTCATTTGCTGCGATGCATGGGTGAACGTTTCCGATACAGAGGACAACTGCTCGGAACTTTCATTGAGGTTCTCGATGATACGCTTTAAGGGGCTGGTTATAGATCGGGTGATAAAAATCCCAAGGACGGCAGCACCCAAGATTGTCACCAAGCCAATTAGAGCGATAGCACGCATGATTTGGGATAAAGTGTCAGTGGCGGGAATACTTGTCATCAACATTCCGATAGGCTTACCGTCTAAATCTCTGAACGCAAAAACGTTTGATTCTATCGATTTGCCGGAAAGCTCGAATGTAACATCAAGTGTTTTATTGGCATGCAGCTCTCTATAAACCCGGCCCATGTCAGGTATGAGAGCTACCTTCTTGCCGGATTTATCCCTCAATGTAGTAACGCTTAGCCTATCACCAACAAAAATGGTAATATCCACTCCGGCCATCGTTTTAATTCTTTCGGCAAAACCCTCACCCATATCCTTTCCCAATTCAATTACGCCTATAACCTCACCTTCCGCGTTCAAAATGGGTAGTACTGATTTAACAGATAGAAGCCCCTCATTCTTTTCTATCTTGATGACCCGCTCACCCTTTAATGCGTTTCCAATTGATACATTCTGCGAAATATCATCCCCTACTTTGTTGGTCGTAGCGACTTCTCCAAGGACAATACCCTTAATGTCGGCAATAAGTATGTTATTCGAATCAATCAGATCGAGCTGGTCAGGAAGAGCTTCTTGAATCTGTTCCTCGTTATCCAGGGCCAGGCCTAACTGGATGATAGGATCAGCACCAAAGATTTTGGCAAAGGTGGCTAATTCCCGATGGAGATTTTCAACAACCTTCTCTACTGTCGCAGTAGTAGAATTGATCCTCTTCATCCGGGCCTGGTCAAGCCTTTTGCCAATTATCCATGCCGTCACAAATCCCGAAACAGTCACGGATATCAAAATCAGAACGGCAAAGGACGCAACCAATTTCGTTTGTAATTTCAGACTCATATATTCGACCAAAGTTATCTCCTCATTTCATAACTCTTATTTTACTTTATATAGAGGTCTCCTGAGGATTGGTTGCACTTAGGGCTCACTCAAAAATAAATTCACATTTTATGCGCCGATGCATCCCGTCTGGCTGCGTTGCGAAAACTCGGAATATCCCGATATTCCTGCGTTTTCGCGCCTTGCCCCACGGGCGCCTCAACGCCTAAAATTGTGAATTTATTTCTTCGTGAACCCTTAATTTGTGTTATAATTCTCCAATGAATCCAGTAACTTCACAAGTTCTGCAATTTTTTGCTCAGTCAAAACCTTATTTTTTTCTTTGGCGGCCTTTATTAGCTCCGCCATAGTTTCCTCAACCGGTTTTACCTGAGCGGCCGGTATCTCTTCCAATAATTCATCTGTATACGCACTGGTCTCTTTTATCTCATGAATTGTTCTTTCCCAGACACCTTTTTCCAGGTATTCTTCAGCCTCTTCTAATTGATTTTTCATGAAATCTATCGCTCGGGCTTCGGTCCGCTTCAGAGCGAATACCTCCCCAAACTCATCCAGATTTCCATCTATATTTTTTACCAGTATTTTTACCTGGTCTTCGTCTTTTTTAGCGATGGCTTCTTTCAGGCTGGCGAGATTTTGCTCGAAAAGCTCCGCCTCGTCATCTTCCCCAATTTCCTCCAGTTCCTCTTCGAGTTCCTCCACAATCTCTGCCAGGTCCTCCTCTTCTAACTCTTCGTAAACCTCATCCCATTCATTTTCGCTTGCCGCCTCTTCAACCTCCTCAATCCATACCTTTAGTACCCCTACTTCATCGGGGACATTGGCAAATTCCTCCTTGAGCTCATTTGCATAACGGGAAAGCAATATGAAGTTTTTTCGAGATATAGTCAATAGTTGTGTATGAAGAAATTAGGCGGCAATCCGTTTTTCTTCGACACCATTGACAAATTTAACTCCTCTAATTACTTCTGCCAGGCGTTGCGG
>Ga0126325_10000176_pt1 | contig 18282 bp, 14 predicted proteins | sample InaspJWI14metaG_FD_94487 | JGI IMG/M metagenome (GOLD analysis project Ga0126325, IMG submission 94487) | Marine gutless worms symbiont microbial communities from Oahu, Hawaii - Inanidrilus sp. 1 OAHU.JWI-14 metaG | ecosystem: Host-associated > Annelida > Digestive system > Unclassified...
CGGTTCCGCCATAGGTCTGCTGGAGGTTTATCACGCCGGGCGGCCGGTTGCCCTGGCGCTCCTCGACGGAGCGGCGCATCGTCAGGACATCGCGGGAGGGATCGCGCGGCTCCAGCGGGATCGCATCTGGATTTTCCCGGAGCATCTCGATCAGGGTCTTTTCGGTTTTCGGATCAAAATCATCGGCCGCATAAACGGGAGCGGCAATGAACATTATTATCAAAAGGATAGAAAAGGTTCGCCTCATGTTGTCCTCCCGGCAAAATTGATTTGAATGAACCAATTTGAAAGGGTTCAATTACGTATTAAAAGGATACTTGTTAATTTTAGGCATGAAAAACCACCTGTGCAAGTTTGATTCAGGCTAGAACTTGAATGGAATTGGTAATTAGCCGCCCGTTCGCGTTGCTCACTCGACACACGCAGACAAGCCTGGGTAGCTTGTCCGGCATAGCCTGCAGGCGACGACGGAACTTGCCCGGGCTCGGTTAGCCATCGCTTCGCTAAAACCCATAAGCGTCAATCTCCGAGATAACTTCGCAAATTTGAAGGAGATAGATTTTCTGCCCGAAGGGCATGACGTATAAGGCCGGACAGGTCGTCCGGCGCTGTCTGCGTTCGTCTGCGGTTAATTTAGCCTTTATCTAATGTTCAATCCCGAAGCCGCAAAGATTGGCTCCAGGTGTTCCAGGCTTTCTCGACCAGCTCCTTCAGGGGTATCCACATAGGGATAAAGCTCAAGGCTGATGTCACCGGTGTATCCCAGGCGTTTCATAGCTTCAAAGACAGCGGGATAGTCGATCACCCCCAGGCCGGGGATGAGGTGGTTGTGGACGCGGGAGTCGGCAATGTCTTCCAGGTGGACGTGGCCGACCCACTCATACAGATCCTCGAAGGCGGCGGCCGGGTCTTCGCCCACGCAGTAGAAATGTCCAATGTCGAAATTCAGTCCCACGGCCGGGGACTGAAAGTCCTTGATGAACCGTTTGTATTCGTCTGAGTTTTCGATAAACAGCTCCGGCTCCGGTTCGATGAGCAGCTTGACACCCAGTGCTTCGGCATCGGGAATCACCTGCTCCAGACCCTCCCGGAAAAGGGCTGCGCCGGCCGGCCAGTCCATCCCTTCCAATGGGCCGCCGGGGGGAATGGAGATACACGCGCTCCCCAATTCTTTGGCCACAGCCAGGCTCTCTTTGGTATGGCGCACGCGGATATCGCGGCGCTCTTTGTCCGGTTCTATAAACGACGGCAGGTAGGTGTCGCCGACGGCAAAGAGGGTGAAGCTGTTGATGTTTGTTATTTTAAGCTGATGCTTTTCTAATGCGGCTTTGAGCTCGGCAATTTTGTCCGGGCCGAAATCCGGCGGATAGAGGTGGGGCCGGTCGCCCATGATCTCGACACCTTTGAAGCCGAGTTTGGCGATTTTTTCGATAGACTCCAAAAGGGGAAATTTGACAAACGCGTTGGTGCTGTAACCGAAGATCATGAATCACTCCTGAAGATTTATCCGTGTCTACGCTGTTTTTACTCACGTAACTATAAGCATTGTTTCTAATCTGTCATGCCGGACTCAATCCGGTATCCAATCGGTATATGCAAAATTCTGGATTCCGGCCTTCGCCGGAATGACGATTATTCAAATTGCCGCGTTTATTTAGCAACCGCATTGTAAGGCTGGTTCTTTCTCTTGATTATTTAGGCTTCGGGAAATTTGGAGGATTTCAATCAATTTACTGCAGACAACTAATGACCTCGGCTTCAAGGCTATCCAAGGCTATAAGTTGGTCCTGAAAGGTTCGGGGCGCATTCTTGCCGAGGGGGTTTTTAAAGAAAAAGGCAAGTTCGGGGACCAGCCCCTTGCGACCGATCATCTGCAGCATGAACAGCCAGCGCGCCAGATCGATCACCATGGGAGCCGCCAGGATCGAATCGCGGCCCTGCAAATCGATCCGCAGGCTCATGGGCAGGTTGAAGATACCCAGCAGGTCGATCACATCCCAGGCCTCCTTGGCGTCTCCCCGGGGCGGGTAATAGTCGATGTGAACCTTGTGGGTCGGTCGGCCGTAACGCTCGCCCACTTCGTAGCCCAGCACATCATCCAGCAGGTTGGTCTTGTTGGCCAGCTTGCCCGAGGCTTTTTCAGGCACCATGAGATTGGCGCCATCCTCGTTGCCGAGAATGTTCATGCTGTACCAGCCATCCACATACAATTGGCGGGCCTTGAGGGCGGAAGCGAGGACCACTTTGAAATAGGTCTGTCCGGTTTTACCGTCATAGCCGCAGAGGGGCACCCCGGCTTCCTCAGCCAGGGCCACCACCGGGTCAAGCTCCACGCGGTTGGGGGTAAAATTGATAATCGGTATGCGGTTGCGAATGGCCGCCAGGACATAGGCCAAATCCGGCAGCTTCTCAGGATCGTAGGCCTGGTAGATAGAGGCTGTGTCTGCAACTACATCTGGATCAAGTCCGGCGGCGGCCGGGAGCAGGTTGACCAGAACCGGTCGGCTGCCGGGAAATTGACTGCAGAGCGCTTCGATGTCCGCCTCAAGCCGTTCTACCTGGCTATCAAGGGTGCCACTTAGGGGGGCATTGAGAACCGGGACATCTGCCAGGGCCGCCGCGTAGGTTTCTTGAACGTTTGCCGGCAGAACCCGGCTTTGTCGAACACAGTCGACCAGATTCTCGCCGCGGGTGTCCCAGCCGGCCACATATAAGGCCTCAACCGGCAGGACGTCGGTGAACTTATCACCGGTTATCAGGCCCCCGGACACGGATTTATCTCCGGCCCGCAGGGCTGCGACCGCCGTCACCAGGGTTGTGCCGATGGCGCCCTTGAGCCCGGCAACGAGCAACAGAATCGACTGGTTTTCGAAATGTTCCGGGATTGTCATGTACCTAGTCCCCCGCTTTGCTTTGTTCCAAAGGATTCAAATACCCGATCCCTACCTCTCCGTCAAGTTGAGTATTTATCTGAAATCAGTTGGTAATGGAGATGGGGCACCGATGCCGGGTCAGGAAGAGCCGTCTGGGGTAGAGCGGAGGGTCTAACACTAAAAAAATTGCGTCTAATTCAGCTGCTGGCTGCGTACCGCTGTCTCGTATTCCTGCATCAATTCATCCATCAGGACCTTAACCGGTACTATCTCTTTCACACGATGAGCATTTTCACCAGCAAACGCAAATCCATAGGCGAATTTTCCCTTGAGGGCGTTGGTGAGAGCCATGGCAATGCAGTAAGGGCTTTTCTCTGGATCGCAGGTGCGGATGCAATGATACGGACATTTAGATGGGTTTCTGGCCCCCTTTTTAACTGCCTCCAGAAACGGGTTGCGGATGGCCCGTCCAGGCATTCCCACGGGGCTTTTAATCACGACGATATCCTTTTCAGCGGCATCCACAAACAGATTCTTAAATTCCGGGGCGGCATCACACTCGTCCGTGGCGACGAACCGGGTACCAAGCTGCACTCCAGCGGCACCCATTTCCAGGAACCGATGAATGTCTTTACCGGTAAAAATACCCCCCGCGGCAATCACGAGAATAGTTTTGCCGTTTTCCTTCTCAAAAGTTGCCACCGCTGCAATGACTTGGGGGACCAGCTTTTCCAGGACATAGGCGGGATCATCCAGTTGCTCGGTTTTAAATCCCAGGTGGCCGCCGGCTTTGGGACCTTCCACGACAACGGCATCCGGCAGCCGGTTATATCGATGCCACCATTTCTTGCAGATCAGCATTGCGGCCCGACCCGATGAGACAATGGGCGCCAGCTTTGTTTTGGCTCCGGCCGGAAGGTACTCCGGCAGGGACAGCGGCATACCGGCACCGGAAAAAATAATGTCGATGCCTTCTTCGATGCTAACCTTCACCATGTCGGCATAGTTGGTCAACGCCACCATGATGTTGACCCCGAGGATTCCATCGGTCAATTTCCTGGCCCTGGCAATCTCCTCGCGCAGCCCGCGAATACAGGCTGCTCTCATATCGGATTTAAGGTCCGGCTGCATGAATCCCGGTATGGCAGCCGAGAGCACACCAATACCGCCCTGGTTGGCGACTGCCGATGCCAGACTGGACATGGAGATGCCTACTCCCATGCCGCCTTGAATAATTGGGGTTCCACAGATCAAATCGCCGATACGCAGTTCAGTTGAATTCATTTGTTCCTCGACAACGCGCTGAGCCGAATTCGTGAATTGTAAACCCGCGGAAGAATACGCTGGACAATAGCGAGAGGGCAATACGCATCGGTAGTTTTACAATTGTTTTACAGGTACCGATCCACTGCTTCAGTACGGTCGCGTTGCTGAGCAATGATCTACCTATCTGGAATTGCTTTATAAAAAGTTTATTGCAGACTTTTCGAAAATCGGTCTTATGTTGCAATTAGACAGGAATCAGAGCACAGGGATTTAGAACCTGGGGGTATGATGAAGTCAAGCAACCGATATGCCTGGTTGGGAACGGTTTTGCCGGTACTGGCCCTTATGGCGCTGCTCACCGCCTGCAACCAGAACCGCGAGTCCTCTACCGGGCAGCCGGAGATAAATACCGGAAATCATAAAATGTACGCTCAAACTGAAGTTATTCAAACAACTGATAGATTACCGGCCATCGACAAACTTGCGCCGGTCGAATACAAAACCGCAACCTTCGGCCTCGGGTGATTCTGGGGCATCGAATCCCAGTTTGGGATGCTCGAAGGCGTTATTCGAACCCGGGTGGGGTACGCCGGCGGCGAGAAGGAAAATCCGGACTACGGCCATATCGGCGATCACACCGAGGCCGTCCAGGTGGACTATGACCCGCGGGTGATCAGTTATGCTGATCTTCTCGAAGTGTTCTGGAACAGCCATAAACCAACCAGCAAGAGCTGGATGCGCCAGTACATGAACGCGGTCTTTTATCACAATGACGAGCAGCAAAAGGTCGGTGAAGCATCTAAGGTGGTCCTGGCTGAAAAGATGGGACGTACTATTCGCACCCCGGTGGCACCGCTGCGCTCCTTCACTCTAGGTGAGAACTATCACCAGAAATATATGCTCAAGCGCCAATCACGCCTGACATCTGAAATGTCGCGGATCTATCCCAAAAACCAGGACTTCATCAACTCCACGGCCGTATCCCGGCTTAACGGCTATGCCGGTGGTAATGGCAGCGTAAAGCAACTGGCGCTGGAAATCGACAGCCTGGGGTTGAGTGAGAATGGGAAGCGGATTCTGAAGCAACTTGTCAGGTAGAACCAGGCCAAAAAGTCTTTTGGCTCAATCTCGGCGTTGGCCGCGAATATCAAATCCTCGAAATACTACCAGTATTCCTCCGGTTTGACCCACCTTTAAAGATCAATCAGGCGGGAAATCCCGACTCGGGGGAAATTTCGCGGCCGCCTTGACCTTGAACCAAAATCCATTTTTTTGAAGTAGTTCCTAATATTGTGAATATTAACATTGGATTTGGGTTAAAACGTCTGATATAAAATACGATCAATCAAACTCGCAGATCTCAAATATCTGAATGCAAGCGCCCATTATCAACAGACAGTCCATTATCACCCTGCTGGTTTTGCTCTTATTTGATTTCGCTATTTTTAACCTTATAGCCAGCCAAACCGCAGCCAAAACGCCGTCAACGCTCGTCGTCCCCCAGGCTGTGACTGTCGGTTCACCGTTTCTGGTTGAGCTGTCTTCCCCGGGAAGATTGGAAGCCGTCGAAATTGAGTGGTCCGAGCGTGTCATTCAACCTTCTATTGCAAATGCTGACAATACTTACACCGCCCTGGTGATGCTCGGAACCGGGATGAATGCCGAACCGGGAGTGCGGTCCATTCAGGTCCGCGCCCGGGTTGACGGACGCAATAGAACCTACCAGAAGTTCATCGAGATACTCCCCAGGGAATTCTCGCAGGAGGCCCTTTCTGTCGCCCCCGGTATGAACAAGCCGCCCAAGAAACTCCATGGCCGGATCAAACGCGAACTGGCCGCTATGAGAGGGGCGCTGCGTACCGATTCGCGGCAGCGGATGTGGGAGGTTCCCTTCCACCGCCCGGTTCCGGGTATCATGTTAAGCCGCTTCGGTCTGCGGCGAACCTTCAACAACGAAACCAAACGACGCCACACCGGCCTGGATTTCCGGGCGCCGGAGGGAACCCCGATAGAAGCCATCGCAGCAGGTAAAGTCGTGCTGGTAGGCGAATATTACCTGCCCGGCAACACGGTCGTGATCGATCATGGCAACGGAGTGGTATCCATGGCCATCCATATGTCCAATGTAATGGTAAAGGAAGGGGAATGGGTGGAACGCGGCCAGGCTTACGGCCTCTCTGGTGCCACCGGTCGCGTCACGGGGGCCCACCTGCATCTTTCGGTTGCAGTGCATGGTGTGACTGTTGATCCGGAACCATTGTTTGAGATGGGCCACATTACAGGTGCCGCCGCCGCTCTTCAGCCGAAATAGACTTCCCCAGTTTCTGATCAACCCCCATGATGAGATTGAATGCCCCCGCAAATCCGGTAAGCGGGATTTCCGCTGTGCTCCAACAAGCTAAAGGGAATGCGCTCGCTGTTTTGTTCAGCTTTTTTACAGATAGGTATTATGTCGTGGTCTGCACATTCAGAAAACCATTGGACTGGAGATGAAATGGCAACAACCTTATTCAAAAACGGAACTATCGTAGACGGCACCGGCCGACCATCTATCCCTGGCAGTGTCCTGGTGGAAGATGACCGGATTGCAGATATCATTTCAGCCGTGGAAGCTGTGCCGGCAGCAGACCGAATAATCGAAGCCGAAGGGCTGGTGATCGCCCCCGGGTTTATCGACATGCACTCGCATGCCGACTGGGTTTTGCCCTGGGAAGAACATCCCCGGGTACTAAAGTGTCTCGTGGAGCAAGGCATTACAACAGTCGTGGCCGGCAACTGCGGGTTTTCGCCGGCCCCGATGACAGCAGCGGCAATTGCTCGGACCGAGCTTTTGGGCACCATCCTCAAAGCCGGCCCGTTTGAATACCGCTGGGAATCGATGGACGAATACCTGAGCCATATCGAGGAGAAAGGCAGCATCGTCAACCTGGCCGAGCTGGTCGGGCATGCCGCCGTGCGTTACGTTACCAGCCAGATTGATCGGGGTGAAATGCCACCCGCCGACCTGGCCGGTAGCCTGGTCAATACCCGTCGGGCCCTGGATGAAGGGGCCTGCGGTCTCAGTTTCGGGCTCGGCTACGATCCGGGGATGTTTTCGTCCCAGGAGGAATTGGCCGCCTTTTGCAAGGCAGCCGCCCAAGCCGGCAAGCCGGTTACCATCCACCTGAAGGCGCTCTCGAAATTGTCGCCCTGCTACCCGTTGACATCCATGTCCGCCCACAATGTGCGGGCCCTCAAGGAGGCCATAGCCCTGGCCGAGGAAACCGGCATGCGGCTGCAGTTGTCGCATTTCATTTTTGTAGGCCGCAACAGCTGGAAAACAGCGGATGAATGCCTCGCGCTCGTGGAGGCAGCCCGGTCCCGGGGCCTGGATGTGATGATCGACGCGTTTCCCTACACCTGCGGCAACACCACTATTCTGGCCCCGATTCCCTTCTGGTTCCTGGAAAAAATGCCCGGGGCTTTTTCCAGTTCTTTGCTCCGAGCAAGGTTGAAGCTGGAATTGGCCATCGGCTTCAAGCTGGTCGGTTTCGGGTATGAGGATTTCCAGGTAATGGATGTGGCCCTCGATGAACATACCGACATCAATGGGCTGCGTCTACCGGAGGTGGCCCGCCAATGGGGTTGCTCGCCCTTTGAGGCCACGCTGCGGTTAGCGGAAAAAAGCAACGGGGCCACCCTGATGCTGTTTCACACCTACAGTGGCGAGCCCGACAATGAAGCCGCCCTGGAAAAGGTCCTGACCAAAGACTATTGCCTGTTCGAAACCGACGCCCTGGTCAAAGCAGCTGGATTTCCCAACCCGGCCGGCGTGGGCACCTTCCCGCGCATCCTGGGGACCTGTGTTCGCGAAAAGAATTTATTTTCCCTGGAAAACGCCGTCCACCGCATGACGGGTGCATCGGCGGAGCGCTTTGGATTGAAAGACACAGGGACTTTGCAAAAAGGCAAAGCCGCGGATATCGTCTGTTTTAATCCCGAAACCGTGGCTTACAATTATGATGATCCTGAAAAGCCGGCAGATAGACCGGAAGGGATCCGGCATGTCTACTTGAATGGGCAGCAGGTTGTCCAGGACGGCGCATACCTGCGAGATGTCATGGCCGGGAGGGTGATACGCTGTTGAACTTCACCCTCCCCCAACCCCTCCCGTCAAGGGAGGGGAGTGTTTACTGACCCCGGACGCCTTGCACCACGTTAGGCATTAGCTTCGCGTCATTTTGAACCAAAACCCATTGTTTGAGAAAGGTTCTGGTTTTTCTCCTCCCCCTTGACGGGGGAGGCCGGGTGGGGGTGATGATGAAACGGCCTCGAAGTCATTCAAAATAACTACTTGACGGTTGGTTCACCCTCCCCCAGCCCCTCCCTTCAAGGGAGGGGAGCCCTTCCTGAAGCCAGACTCCGGGCACCCGACTTCTTGGTTCTCACCTTCAGCCGTCTACCTTTCAGTTAACCGGTAATCGCTTCTTCAGGGCCTTGCGTGCAGCAGTGGTAAGGCTCTGCATATCCACCGGTTTCATTAGAAACTCTTTGATTCCGATACTCAGAGCCTGGTTGCGGGAAATCGTTTCACTGAACCCGGTTAAAAGGATAATCGGAATCTCCGGGCGGATCTCCATCAATTTCAGGGACAATTGATCTCCGGTCAGATTCGGCATGGTCATGTCCGTAATTACGAGATCAAATGTCTCCGGTTTGGCACTGAAAATCTGCAGTGCTTCCAGACTATTTGTGCAGCCCGTCACCCGATACCCCATTGCTTGCAGCATCTGTCTAATCATTCGTACGATACCGATTTCATCATCCACAAGAAGGACATGCTCATATCCCCTTTCAAGGGGCTGCTGGGTAGCCTTGGGCGCAATGTTGGGACTTGCCTTGAGAACCGGTAGGAACACCTGAAACTCGGTACCGCTGCCCATTTCCGTGTTGACCTGAATGAAACCACCGTGTTCTTCGATAATTCCATGAACGACCGCCAGCCCTAAACCGGTGCCTTTGTCCGCTGTTTTTGTGGTGAAATACGGGTCGAATATCCGGCTCAGGACATTCGGCTCAATTCCCGTGCCCCGGTCTTCCACCGAAAGGCAAACATACGTTTCGTGATTTGGAGGGGAACCATCCAGAACCTTATCCGGCAGCGCCATCTGCTTCAAACTGACGGTCAGGCGTCCCCCTTCCTCCAGCATCGCATGGTAGGCATTGGTCACCAAATTCATGACCACCTGGTGAATTTGAGTTGCATCCGCCATGACTTTTCCGCACGTATGATCGATAACCTGATTAATGGCGATGGTAGATGGCAACGACGATCGAATAAGCTTCAAGGCATCTTCAACAATAAGACAGATATTCACGGGTTTGAGCTCATGCTCGGTCTGCCGGCTAAACGTTAATATCTGGGTTACCAGCTCTCTGGCGCGTGTCGTCCCGGCCAGAATTTCCAAAAGGCTGTTTCTCAAGGGGCTGTCTTCAGGCACCTCCATCAGCAGCAATTCCGTATACCCCAGAATTGGAAATAGAATGTTGTTGAAATCATGGGCAATCCCGCCCGCCAGGGTTCCAATGGATTCCATCTTTTGCCCCTGGTGAAGCCTTTGTTCCATCTTTTTCAATTCAGTGGTATCCCTAAAAACCGCCATTTTAGAAAAGGTCTCATCCGCGTGAACAATGGGGGTGTGGGAAATGTGATAGGTGCGATTATCTTTGGGGCTCTCAATATCCTGCTCGCCGAATTCGCCTGCCTCGATCTTCTCGCCGGGGCACCAGGTACATTTTTCCATAAAGTTATCTATGACGTTGTAACACGTTTCGCCGGTGGCATCGTAACCGATCTTATCAACCATGGCGGCATTCATATATTCGATCTTGAAATCTTGAGAGCAGACAAAAACGAGGTCTTTCATGGCATCCATGGTGGACCGGTATTTTTGCTCGCTTTCCGACAAGGCCGATTCCTTTTTTCTCAGATCGGTTATATCCAAAGCGGTGAAAGCAACGCCCCGCGTGTGGTCCATTCGGTCTAAAGGGGTTGCGCTTAATAGGACATTTATCGTTTCACCACTTTTGCGCCGCCAAATTGTTTCCACCGTACCGGTCCCAATGCTTCTAAGCTGCGAATCTTTTAATTCTATGACGCGCACATATTCATCCTCATCCAGGTAGAGCAGCCGGTCTTTCTTGCCGATCAATTCTTCCGCGGTATACCCTGTAATTTCGCTGAGTCTTTCGTTCACAATTTCCAGGGTTTGACCTTTTTCAAAGCCGATTCCAGTGGGTGCGGCTTTGAATATGCTCTGCAGCTTGTCCTCGCTCTCCTTTAATTCATTCTCGGCATGCAGGCGTTCCTGGATGGTACTTTGTAAAGCTGTCGTCATGGTTTTGAGAGATTCACTCAAAATACCAATTTCATCTTTTCGAGGATTTAACCATTCGACATCATTGTTGTTTGATGAAATCGTGTTGGAAATATCGACAAGGCGGGATATCGGCTTGGTCATCTGTTTGCTTAAAATAATGGCGTACAACACCATCAACAAAAAAACGACCAGACTAATAGCACCGGCGAACCTGGCAATTTCTCTTTTTTCTTCAAATGTCTGCCCCTCATCATAGCCCGCCACAATATAATAGTCCGGATCTACAAAACCGGGGATTGGGAGCTTCGAAACAAAAAGTTCTTCATTGGCTAATTTCACGCGCGCAAATTCGTCGTTGGTTGTTACCTCTGGAACCAGCGCTTTTAAAAAATTCGCATTACTGCTCACCGATTGTATGCGCGCATGACTGATCAACACGCAGTTGTAAAAAGCAGTTTCCAATCTGACGGGTTTCGTCAAATAGAGCACCGCAATGACCTTACGTCCGGATAATACCGGCGTAAGTGAGGCGATGCCCAACTGCCTTGAGGGCAGCGCGCAGAAAAAGGTGCTGTTCGATGCCGTCAGCGCCGAATTGAATTCTTGCAGATAGCTGGTTGCCTGAATATCGTTGAAATGTATCTCCCCGGCAGAGGCAATCACTTTTCCTTTCGGTGTGATGACAGCAAGGGATTCGAGATTATTTTGCCTATGTAAAATCGCGAGGTGCTCTTTGAGCTGAAAGTGAACGTTGAGCTTATACGGCACAATTATTTGATTATCGGATGCCAGGCGCAGAGTTCTTTCCTTAAAGGTCTCCCTGTAATTGACCATCAGCGCCTTGGTCACCTTCTCGAGCTGTAGCAGCTTTATCTCAGAAAAGTGGTTGATTCGGCGGGATTCGATTTGCTGGAAAAGAAAAAAGCCTGCCATGGTGAAAAGGACAGGTAAAAAGAGAATTGCAATGGAAAGCTTGAAGACAATTGAGTCTTTAAATTTAACCGTCGTCATAATTATTTTTCAGGATCGAACCGCATGAGAGTCGTTCGTTGCGTGTGGTTATTGGGTTTTTTGACCCAACTGGTTGTCGCCCTGTTCAGTCATCGGTAATATTTCCATACGGTTAAAAATAACCGCGGCTCCGATGATTTCATCCGAAATGGCGATGTTGAGCATTTTTGCCCGGGCGATGTTGAAGGTAATCAAATACTCCTTAGCCGTCTCGATTGAGAGGCTTTCAATGTCTTCGCCTTCCAGCAGTTTGGCACCCATCTGCGCTGCCTGGCGACCCATGGCACCAAAATCCACCGACGCGCCCCCAAAAAGCCCCAGGCGGGCGAACATGAAATTGAGAGCCATACCCGGTTTCTCAGACTTTTGAATGAACGTTTTAATTGTATCCCGGAACCCAATGCTCTCGCCCTTTTCATTTTTTATACTGAGCACAACCGGATAAACAGCTTGAATGGAATCATCCCGGTTGATATTTTCAATTTCATTCACATATGCCCTGAGGGTGCCAACCTGTTTGAAGGTGACCTGGGTATTGGATGGATTCTCCTCGAGTTCCTTTTGCATTTGGGCCCTAATGGCATTGCCTGTTGGACTTTTATCAAGCAGCGCTACAACGTGTTTCAATTGCGGATCTACACCCCGCATGACGTCGAGCGCGGTCCGAAAATGCAGCTTTTCATAAACCCCCGTAATATTTGCCGCTGGGCGCATGCCATCGTCCAAAAATGGTACCCTCTTACTGTAATTGGCCGGTTGGCCGTTCATTCCCGTAAAAACAACTGGAAACGGTTTTCCCACCAGATGAAGGCCAACTTCACGGAAAGCATTATCATCAATGGTAAATATGATATCCGGTTTGAATGCTTCGATTGCCTGCAACACTTTGCGGGCTTCCGCCTGCATTTTTTGGGACGTGCTGTTGGTTGTCTTGGTATCCATGAAATGCGATCTGATCGTAAGGTTTGTCCCAAAATGCTCGCGCAAAACATTTTCAATTCCATTGCTTTGAGGAATGCCGCAGACGTGGTTACTTTCATAGCTGTGGACAATAAAGGCCCGCTTGGAAACGGCCCCGCCATTGGCCGCAGGGCTGAAGGTGAGGACCAGCACCATTGTGAACAAAAACGTTCCTCTAAATTTCAACGGTTTAGTGGTCAGGAGTCTCGGTATTCTGTGGAACAAGCAGTTGAAGTATAGGCTGTGCATGCGTAAATACCTTTTCAGTTTGAAAAAAATAAATGTTATCTCGACAAAGGTTATTAAACAGCTTCTGAGCCTGGTGCCCGGTTCAACGCATCAGAGAAACGGCATTTCATCCGGTTGCGCCTCTGCGGCGATCTTGCCTTTTCAGAGCACCCTACGATTTCGATCGGCACTAAACGTCACTTTGGGGGCACTCTTATGTATAGATCGGCCGTTAGAATCTTTTATTGAGAAAATTCGTCGCAGCCGTCAGAAAAATTGTGTCTATTGGGAGGGTTGCTGAGTTGGTCTCCTGAAAGATTGATGCTGAGAAACAATCCCAGGAAACCAGGGGACTCCTAATCGCCCGAAAATATACTCTATATTGATTGCACAGGTTAGAATGTTTTGCAAATTTATTTGCTGGGGCGGGTCGGCCAAGAACGCGGTATAAGAGCACAACCAGTTGTAATATTAGGCGTTTAGGGACATAAGGATTCTTTGAATCCGGCATGTCCGACGTGAACTCTGAACGGATGAATTGCCGCTTCAGAGGGCCTTTGGATCGAGGGAGGGAACCTTCGTGCTTTATCTAAATGTTGAGTTGGTGTTAAAGGTAGGCGCATATGTGGATCCATTAGAGGTCGGCATGTTACGGGAGGCAAGCCTTCCATTGTTTCGAAACAAGGGCTTGCCTACCCTTCGTCATGCGCAGGGTCCGGGGGTCCCTTAAGTCGAGCCCCTCTCTATGTTTCCCTGCAATTGGGCAATTTCGACCCCGAGTCCGATGCAGTTTTCCTTGGTGATACAGGCATCGGCGTCCGTCGTTTCAATGAAGGTTTTCAGAACGCGGCCGTCCTTTTTCAATTCGACTGCCCAGGCACTGTTTTTTTTATCAAAGTCGACGGCAAGGTCAATGCCGCATTCTCCGATGTCAGGATAGATCTCACGTATGGTCGCGCATATGGTATTTTTATCAATCATGACCGATCTCCTCTCATGATATTCGAGGCTATCTCAAAAATGTCTTTTGGTCCTATCTCTACGTTGGGCGCTCTGTTTCGGCACGGAGTGCCGGTTTTCAAGCCACCAGGCGCAACCGGAAGCGCTATCCTCGAAATACAATTTGTATTCCTCCAATTGCGACCCACCCTCGAGGAGTAGATCAAGCGGGAAGTCCCGCAACGCGGGGGAACCTCACGGCCGCCTTGACGTTGGGCCAAGATCCTGTTTTTTAGAGCGCCTCGAATTCACTAAACAAGAAAGGGCGCCGGTACTTGCGCCCATACTTCTAACATAAGCGGAGTTTTGTAAGCGTCAATAAAAGACTTCGGAATGGACGTGCGAATCGGCAAAGCGGTCATCGATGATCCCAAACGCATCGTGAATCATGTCCTGCTGGCCACACAGGTAGAAATCGTAGGCACGCCCGGTATCGAGGTGCTCAAGATAAGCGGTCACCCGACCGGAATATGCGGATTTGTCAGGCGTGGGGATATCCGTCAGGCAGGGTACATAGCGTGAGGCATTTTTTTCCAAATCCTGGCGATACAAAAGGCCCCGATGGTCCTTAGCACCGTGCAGGCAAATATAATCTTTATACCCGGCGCGGCTCATGGCGACAAACGGGGCAATCCCGGTGCCAGTGGCAACAAAGACCGGGGTTCGGTCCGAGGCCTGAAAAATAAAGTACCCCATGGGGCCAAAGAAAGACAAGGGTGTCCCGTCCGTAATCGTGCTCAAAAAGGTTGATACGCGACCTTGGGGAAATACACGTACAATTAGCCGCAATTCAGAATCGTGAGGCCCGGAGGCCAGGGAATAATCCCGTTCCAGGTCAGCATGGGACAAGCGGATATACTGACCGGGATTGAATTCGAATTCCGCGGGCCGCTTAAGACGCAGTTCAATCGTGTTGTCGGTGAGCCATTGACGGGCAAGCAGCGGGGTTGAAAAACGGCGGCTCATGGCGCACTAGCTTCCGTCCGTACCGCTTCCCAAAGGATTTCCGCGGTGTCGGTTTGCTGATTGCAATAACGGGCCAACACGAACATATAGTCAGACAGGCGATTTAGGTAGGTCAGGAGCGTTTTCGCTGATTCATCCTGCTGGCCCTGGGTAACCATGTGTGCATGCCGTTCCGCCCGCCTACAGACGGTGCGAGCCACATGGGCCAGTGCCGCGGCAGGATGGCCGCCGGGAAGGATGAATCCTTTCAGGGGCGGCAGGACGGCATCCAACCGATCGATGGCCGTCTCCAGCCAGGCCACCTTTTCCGGCGAAAAGGGGGTCAGCATCTCCACCGCGGCAGACCCGGGGGTCGTGGCCAGCCAGGCACCTACATCCAACAGGTCACACTGGATCCGGGTCAACTCATCAATCAGCCCGGCCAGCGCTGCCGGCAAACCGGCAATCACGCCCCCTAAGACTGAATTTAACTCATCTACATCGCCATAGGCATTGATGCGTAAATCATCCTTGGCAATCCGTTCACCGCTGAACAGGCTGGTTTTGCCCCTGTCTCCGCTGCCGGTGTATACTTTCATTGATGTATGCTCCTTTTCAACCAAGTCGCGCAATTAATACTAGGCGCGCCGCAAGTGGCCGGTTGTAAGTAAATAGAATGCGTAAAATCGAACTTTGCGGAAAGATTTTCAATCAACCGATCAGTCCAACAACTGCGCCGGTCATACAGGTAGCCAGCGTGCCAGCTACGATCGACCGGAAGCCGAGGGCTACGATCTCATCACGCCTTTCCGGGGCCATGGTGCCCAAACCACCGATCATGATGCCGAGACTGCCCGGGTTGGCAAACCCGCACATGGCATATGTCATGATCAGTTTGCTGCGGTCTCCCAGTGCATCGGGCGGCAGCTTGCTCAGATCGAGATAGGCCAGAAATTCATTTAGAATGGTCTTGGTGCCCATGAGGGCTCCGGCGGTCGTCGCCTCGGCCCAGGGGATTCCCATGAGCCAGACAACCGGGGCCATCAGGACCCCCAGAATTCGCTGCAGGGTAAGGGCGCGGCCACCCATTTCAGGCAGCAATCCCAGAATCAGGTTGGTGAGATGGACCAGGGCCACCAGAACCACCAGCATGGCGATGATGTTGATAAGCAGTTGTACCCCGCTCACCGTCCCCCGGGTAATGGCGTCCATGGCACTGTTGGCGGCTTCCGGAATCTTGATATTTCCCGGAGTGGGCCGGCCGGTTTCCGGCACCATGATTTTCGATATGAGCACCGCTGCGGGCACGCTGATGATCGAAGCGGTCAGGATGTGCCCCATGATATCGGGTATCGTCCGGCTTAAAATGCTGGCATAGAGCACCATCACGGTCCCGGCAATAGTGGCCATGCCGCTGGTCATGAGGGTAAACAGTTCACTGCGGGTCATCTGACCCAGGTAAGGCCGGATGAAAAGAGGCGCTTCGACCATGCCGACAAAGATATTGGCCGAAACCCCGAGTCCCTCAGCGCCACCCAGCCCCATGGCTTTTTCGATACCACGAGAAAACCCCTTCACCACCACCGGGAGGATCTTCCAGTAGAAGAGCAGGGCGGATAGGGCGCTGATCACCAGCACCAGGGGTAAACCTCGAAATGCCAAGATAAAACTGGAACCGGGGAACTTTTCGTCGAATGGCAACGGGCCGCCGCCCAGATAACCGAACACCATGGCTGTTCCGGCCCGGGTGGACGCCTCCAGGGAGAGTACCATCCGGTTCAAGGCCAGGAAAAAATCCCTGAACAGGGGCAGCTTGAGCAGCAGCACACCGATCAGCAACTGGATAACCAGACCGACGAGGATCACCCGGATATTGACCTTGCCCCGTTTTTCGCTGATCAACCAGGCCAGGCCTACAAAGGCCGCCAGCCCCATCAGGCTTTGCAGAATTTCCAACGACCCTCCTTTACTCAGATTAGGCAGTGTTAAAGGGCATGGTTAATTCATAAGCACCCGCATCCAGGCGGGCTTCAACCGCAAGACCGCTTTTTTCAAATACCCGCATCATGCCTTTGTTGGAAGCCAGTACATCGGCGGTGAAGCCTAAGATGCCGCGGTCCTTGGCAAGCTTTACCAGCATGGTCAGCATGAAAGTCGCGATACCCAGGCCTTCGTACTCACCATCTACGACAAACGCCACATCCGCATAGGGCTGTGAGCCGGCCTTGATATAACGAGCTTCGGCAATGATCCGCCCCTGCCCCGGTTCGCCCACCAGACCGACGATGGAAAGAGCCACTCGATAGTCCACATTGACATAGGACTGCATCTTGGCATGGGGCATGGCCTTGATGGACGTAAAATACCGATAATAGACCGCCTCATCGGAAAACCGGTAAAAAAGTCGCCGCATCTGCTCTTCGTCGGATGGCCGGATCGCCCGGAAGCGCACCTTGGTGTCATTTTTAAACATCTGCTCCGTGGCCACATCTTCGGGATAGAGATAGGCGGAATCGGCCAGAAAAATCTGATCTTTGTAAATAATGTTTTTCGCTTTGGCCTGCTCCACCAGAGCCTGCCGGTCGTCGGGGTGGGCGATGTCGATGAGGGCCTGCGCCCGCTCACGGATCGTCCGGCCGGCTAGATTGGCCACCCCGTATTCGGTTACCATGAGGTCCAGGGAGTGGTTCTGGCCCAACTGGTTAGGATATTCATCCAGTGATATCAGAATATTAGACTTTCCCTCAAAGTTGCGGCTGGTGAGGGCCACAATGGTTTTGCCGCCCCTGGAGATTTCGGCCCCGTTCAGTGAGTCGGCGACTTCACCGGGCCCCATTACCAGGTTGCCTTTGCTGACATGCAGGGCAATTTTGCCCGACAGATCCACCTTGCGGGCCTGCAGAACCGCCACAAAGCGTTTATTGCGTCCTATTTGCAAAGGGCTGCATACTTTGTCGACGGCCTGGAACTCCACCAGAGGATTGCGGTGCAACCACTGAACCATTTCTCTCGTTCCAAAGGCATAGGACGCCAGTGATTTGCCCCGCCACACTTCCTTGTAACGATTGGTAACAGCGCCACTCTTGATCAGGTCCATGAGCGCATCGGTTACAAAGGGCGAATGAATTCCCAGATTGCGTCGGTGCACCAGGTGCCGACCAAGGGATTCAAATACGGGGCCGACAGAGAATCCCAGGCAGCTGCCGTCTTCGATCAGGGAGGCCACGTTTTCGCCGACCCGGTCAAAGGCCTCGTCGAGTGGCCAGCGGTCAAAATAGATCAGCGGCCGGTCGCTTTCCACCAGAAGATTGAAGTCGGAAACCGGGATAAACGTGTCGCCATAGGTCACCGGCACCGAAGGATTGATCTCCCCTACCACCAGCGAGGCCTGGTCCATGGCCTGTCGGGCAACGTCAACAGCCACACCGAGGCTGCAATAGCCCGCATCGTCAGGCGGCGTGATCTGGATGAAGGCAATATCGATATTGATGACACCGGAGGCAATGAGATGGGGAATTCCGGAATGCGGTTCTCTAAAAAACTCCAGTAGTGCCGATCTGTGACCGTATCTGTCACAGACGGCGGTTATAATGGCCTCATAACCTTAAAAAGGAGGCCGCTATGACAACATTTACGATCAC
>Ga0126325_10000182_pt1 | contig 17885 bp, 8 predicted proteins | sample InaspJWI14metaG_FD_94487 | JGI IMG/M metagenome (GOLD analysis project Ga0126325, IMG submission 94487) | Marine gutless worms symbiont microbial communities from Oahu, Hawaii - Inanidrilus sp. 1 OAHU.JWI-14 metaG | ecosystem: Host-associated > Annelida > Digestive system > Unclassified | place...
GACGTAGACTTTGAGGCAGGGGTACAAGGACAGTCGAACACGCTACGACGTGAAGTCGAGCACGCTACGACGTAGGAGACGTAGACTTTGAGGCAGGGGTACAAGGACAGTCGAACACGCTACGACGTAAAGTCGAGCACGCTACGACGTAGGGGACGTAGACTTTGAGGCAAGGATACTCGGAGACGCACGTGTCGAAAACGCTCATCTGCTCGTCGCACGAACAGACGTCCGTGTCGTACGACGAATTCAACACCGTGCAGAACACCTGCAGCCCAATAAACACGCCACACCTGCCGTCTCTGTATACATACGATACGATACGAGATGCTATTTTAAGGTGCAATCGAAAGCTGACATGAGTCAGCTTAATCTACTGCACGGAACCAAAAACTAAATAGTGGAAAAACAGCAAAACTATAAAGTAAAAGCGGGTATGCTCACACGTATCGGTAAACAGTCCGGGAAATGCCTGGAGTCAGTCTTGAAGAAGAAACGGGAGGCTACGGTGGGAAGGACTTGTAGAAAAGGAAGGTTTCAGCCTGAATCACACAGTGAGGGGAGTAGATGTAATAGTGGCACTATTACATCTACTGAGGGGGTGATGGAATAATAATAATAATAAGTATAAGTATTAATGTTAGCAGCATAACGACGTATAAAATTATATAGGCCTAGTTAAATGCTTTGCGTAACTGCCTACAACATCTCTAACACGACAAGAACACCGACCGATGCCGGCTGATCGCTATATTCCAGCAGTCGAAATTCTTATTATAATACATGTAGGCATATTCCCCCACAGGCAGCGGTGCAAAAATTGCAAACTTCAAACTTCTACCCGGGCGCTTGTACACGTCACTTACTCGCTAGCCCCACCTTACCTTTAGTTTAGTCCAAAATTAACTACTTTTATCCCGCGCTAAAGCCTGTTATCGTGCAAGCGCAAGACTTTGTTACAGCGCATCCCCGTCTTTGAAAAAAGAATTCTGATGGAAATTAGTTCAACAAAACGACAGCAGTGTGGGCCTAATAACAACATGTTGTGGACAGAAAAGGCAGAGAATAACAAACACATGAACAATGCACAGGATTATTACGGTATTGACGGATGTCCGTCGGCGCATATATACATGAATATTCCAAAAATAGATCACCTGAACCTGTCACGGAGACCCGCAACGCTGAATTCACACCGCCGACACTACGAGACTTGAAAGCTTCGTAGCGCCGGCGTCGGCGTGTGAATTTGACATAAGATCACACGGTAGTCCGAGACAGTTCGCGCGCGACGCTATGCAAGCGCGGGTACTAGCTATGGCCCTGTGTCTGTCTGTCACAAATCGGTGTTCCATCAAAACGGATGAACGAATCGGGCTGGTTTTGGCACTTACGCTTCTTTCGACCTATCCTACACTGTGTTATAAGAAAATTCAGGTATCTACAAAAATAAGGGTACTTCCCTCTGGAACTCTGTCCCGAACTCCGGAGTTAGAGAAAATTTTGTTTCGGCATATCGATCGTCAAAACGTGTTATCGACTTAGCCCGAGAAAGGTGTACGCTCACAGCGTGATAAACTGGACCGTCGTCGGTCAACTAAGTTGACAATACCTCCAGGCTCCGACGCTCGACCGCCGCAGTTTATCACATGTGATCGTCAAGCTCTGTCTAGCCTACAGCACGAGACAGTCGCGCGGTCAATTAGCGACAGCTGACATTTGTCTCAAAAGGGTACAGGAGGTAGACAAACAGTACATTGGATGCAATACAGCCTCGGATGTTATGTGACCAAGTGTGAGTGTTCCTACAGGCATTATTACATGAGATCCGTACGCACGGAGCGGTGCCTTCGCCCTAGCTTACTGTTAATGGCGTTGATCACGTCAACGAAATTAGTTTCCGTCAAGCACCAGTCCCGAGATGCGTGTCGTTCGCGGACATAGGGAACGAAAGTGCGCCGATACAATTGGCACAGTGCCGGTTCTCTGTGCTGGCCATTTCCAATGCTAAAATATTAATATATTTTTCAAATAAAATGTGCGGAAGCAATTTTATCAAACACCACTCGGAAACTGTTATTCTTTGAACTTACCAAAATGATGACTGCAGTTTAATAAAAAAATCTTGTGTTATGTATTATAATTTCCGGCACACATTCGTTCCCTATACAGTCTTCGTTTACATGTAGGCAGCCCATGTAAACCAGCCACTAAGGCCAAGTTTTCCCCATCGGCGGACGGCAACTGAATACCGCGACCAAGGAGCAGTAGAAGTGCTCTTCGGCTGGGAAGGGAAGCGCAGGTCTGACGTCGCACTGGCCATGCGATGCAGACTCCGTGGACTGTGGCATATCCTGGCATATATACGGCTGACGCAGCGGAATTTAGTTGTGAAGGCAATGCCGGCACTCATTGATTCATTGATTCATCCGATGTCTGCAGCACAAGGCACCACAGTACATGACGGACTGCTGCATCCACACCTCAGACACTGCTCGTCGGCAGCATCTGTGGTCCGTCGGCTGCCATCAGCTGTTCGTACCGCGACACCGGCGTTCGATGTTCGGTCGTCGGGCCTTGTCTGTAGCCGACCCGGCGGCCTGGAACTCGTTACCAGACCTGCGGGATCCGTCACATTCCTTTGACAGCTTTTGCCGGGACCTGAAAACTTTTCATTTCTCGTTTTACTAGCGTACACAGCGCATTAGAGGCTTGACACTGTGCTGCCTAGGTGTATGTCCGCGGGTCGGAAACTGCAGTTCAGTCTTCACCAATTTCTGTGCATGTTACCTATAAACATGACTCGATACTCCTCTGGCGGCGTTGCGATAAGTTATGTACTTCCAGTTTTATGGATGACCTGAAGTTTGCACATAATGGCCAGAAATAGGTGAGGCGAAAAAGGCGCATACTCAAAGTGACGCAGCGGGGGGGGGGGCAGCATGGATTTGACACCGCGCTGTATATGCACAGCAACCCACCACTGGGTAGCGCCGGACTAATATCTACGACTACCTAACTACTTTCTTTTATCTATGACATGCTGTGTAAGGCTATTTCACTTGCATGTGGAGAGAGGACTGGTCGTCGGCTTCTGTGGTCAACCACACTATTGTTATCGAGCCTACTATCCGACAGCCAGGTTTCCATCTCCCTCGTCATGTATGGTCTCTGATGAACCGTTTCCGGACATGCCAAGGACCATTTCGTGCTAACTTTCACAAATGGGGTCTCGCCCAGTCACCTTCCTGTGATTGTGGCCAGCGACGGAACATGAAGTCATGAACCACATTGTCGACACGTGCCCATTAACAAAATTTGAAGGCGGGCCGAATCTACTGCATCACGAAGCGGATGACGACGCAGTCATATGGCTGGAACCTACATCGACTGCAGCACTCGCGAAATACTAATAAACTTGCATGCTATTTTGACACTAAGCCACTGACCTTGGTTTCGTAAGGTCAGTGATTTCATAAATAAGTGATACTATCTAAGAAATAGTGCAAGACACACACACTGTTAAAAGGGGAAGACTATTATGTGCAAATAGCGCATGTACCAATCACTTAAATCACTGAATGACCGTTTTATTCATGAAACCGCCAAGCCGCTGACCTTGGGCCAGGAGCGCGTAGCGTCGAACGGGAGAACGACAGTGAAGCCGAGAGCGCAGAGCAGCACGCTGCCGACGAACACGAACAGTGCGCCGACACAGAAGTAGCTCACGGTCGGCCGCGACGCGTCCGACATACTCCGCCAACTCCCGACGACTTGTGATCAGCCGAGACGATGCTGTGAACACAGGCGCAACCACGGCTGGGAAGTTGGACGGGACCTCACGTGGGGCGGACGCCGATCTCCTTCCTTTTCCTCCTCAGTCCGTTCCCCGTCTCCCGTTATTGCTCCACCCATGTTTCATCCATTCCCTTCCCCACTCGTCTTTCCTTCTCCCCTGAAATTTTTATCAATGAGATCTGGGGAAGCACTGTAAGCTACCCACTGTGCCAGCGAAAGAATGACAACCGAAATATGCAAAAGCTGGAGGAGGGGACCAAATGCACTTCATCATCATCATTTATTCGCATAAAAATAAAAACATGTAGGACACCGAGGTTGCCTTTTAAACAACACTGACAAGTGCCCACGATCTCCATAGTTGGAGAGGACGCGTCCCACGAGTCCCGCGGGGTGGTTGCGCCTACGGCTGTGAAAAGCAAAAGGCCGCAGGACAAGACCGGAATGCTGGTAACAGCCGCGTCGTCACCCAGACCTCTTCACTGCAGGAACACGTTGACAAGTGCCGCGTTCTGCTCGCATCGTGCGCACTTCAGCGTCAAGATGCGCTGAATCGTTCGCTATCTGCTGCTGCTGCTGCTGCTGAAACCGACTCACTCGGACGCGGCGCGAGCAGCTGACACAAACTGAATGACTCCGCGGTGAGCCTGCATGACGGCGCACCGTAGCCTACTGCGTCCTCCGGCGCGCGCGCGCCGCGGCTCGCGACGGACGTTAACGCAATTGCGTCGTCGACATCGTTTGTCGGTGTCGTCGGTCCGCCCAGGCCCGGGGCGGCGGCGGCGGGCGCGCGTTGAGTCAGCCAACCGAGCAGCGACCGGCCCAGCCCGGCCCGGCCCGGCCCGGTCCGGCTGATGGACGGGCGTCGTAACGACGACGACCGGCGGCGGCTGCTGCTGCTGCGGCTCGGCGCCGCCGCCGGCGGCAACTGCGTCGCGTTGACGAGACTTGAGACGAGACGATGAAAATCAATAACGGCGCCACACAATGCTCCGAACGCCCGGCCATTGTACGACGCGTCAAGAATAATAATCGATGTCCGGCGGGCGCAAGTGCGAACAGGCGCAGATAAATCACCGACTGACCATTAGCATTCTCTCTCTGGCCAAGCCAACAAGTAGCCAACCACACAGGCAGCCGTTATTGCAGACAGTTCGCGACAAATCTTCGTCCGTTTGTTGACACCTGTCGCTTAAACCACGTACCCACCATTGTTCTTTTTAAATGCATGATAATTTTGTCTATATCGACTGTCAAAAAACGAAGCTGCATGGACCGGACATTGCACTATAACAAGCAGTATTGTCAGCATTTACGTGCAAAACCCTCAGGAATGCGTGGCAGTAAGCATTTATAGGGCGACAATGTTCATCATAGATGTGAATTAGAAAATTTCGAGACACGGTTGATGGCTTTGGACACATTGCAGGGGTGTATGTTCGCATAATAAGAAAGTGTCGAAAGTTACTGTTTATATGTAAGTCACGTTTGGGCACAATCGATTCTTCAGTTTCCACTCAAGTTGAATGAAGTTGAACTCTACCGCTCCGTCGATATTGTCTGTCAACGACGGTTCGTAATTTCCTTTGTAGCAGATCGATTACTGCTTGGGTTATTATCGACAAGCGTGGCTTTTGTCTATAGGCTTGCTAATATCGACATTAGTATCGATTTACCGTCGTCTAATGTCCACAATTTCAATACCGCAAAAGCTGTATGCGACTGGAGTTATAAGCCTATAACAAAGACATCAGTAGATTTCACCGCTGACATAGCCTAATGAAGGCCAGACTGACTGGATGATGATGGAGGACCTGATCACATGACATGCGCTGCATGACAAGCCTGGAAAAGGTCAAAAAATCAGTGATCGCGGTCACTAGGCTAATAACTCGTTAGCAGCACAAATTTCATATTTTGTAACAGACGAGACATCGACTTAGAAGTTGCTAAGAAAAAAAACTACATTGTAGGCTGTATTATAGGCATATGTGACGGCGTTTTCCACGTCTACGAGGATTATGTCACATAACTGAAAGATAGAAACGTCAGACGTGCTATCCGATCTGAAAACCGGCAGAAATAGCCGACGGCAAACTCGCAACTATTTGGCAGTTGCCGTCTATGCAACCCGCGAATGAAAAGGGAACGGTTTCTTTATTTACTGGCACTCCACCACCTAAGTCGACGAAAACATTCCGCTACGCCAACTTCGTTTAATTATTTACGTCAAATTTACACACGGCTGTGGCTACGACGTCGTCAGTCAATGATGAAATTAGCGCGGCGATGTCTGCTGACTCGCGCAGCGCCAAAGATCGATAGCACGCTCTCTCTAATTGCGCTTTGCAGCACGCGAACGCCGACGATAATTGCTTCGCCGTCGTGAATCAGGTCGATGATGAATAAATACCAGCGAACTACTGCCAACGCACTGACGACGTGTGCGGCGAGATATTTGCCGACCACTTTAATGAGGACTTTAAGTTCTTACACCCAACTTTTTGGCGTAAGTCCAATAAATTTGTTTGGCAGTTTTCAAGAGAGAGAAGAGAGAGAAGTACTGCCTACAATGTAGTTGTTCTTACCTACTGCAAAGTCCATATGTCATTTGTTACAAAATATAAAAGTCTGTTTTGCACTTTGTGTGACGTAGGCCTATCACCACTTTTAGATCATGACGTTCAGTGTGAACTTGCATTGCTGCTGCGCTGTGAACGTGTCTTTACACAGCCAGCGAGCTGTGTGATAACGAGCTGCTGCAGAAGCAGCTGCAGACTCAGTAGTGGCCGGCTTGCCGTCGATAGCATTAGTTCTGCAGATTAGTTATTAGCTATATGTTGCTTATAGTGATTGTCTAATACAATAATATTGGCTATCAAACAGTTGTTCATTAATTAACTAATTAACTATCGACTACCAGCTCAGATGTGGTTCTTATTAGGGGTTGGTAGTCCGTCATTCAGGGCGGCTCGGTAGCCGAGTGGTTAGCGTACTGGACTCAAGCGCAGAAGGGCCCGGGTTAAAATCGCAGCCGCGACGCTGTCGAAAGGTTTACACCCATTGTGCCTCTGTTCACCAAGCACCAAAATTTGTAGCAGCCCTCTTAAAGGTTGCGGGGGTAACTTTAGGCCTGGCGGAAAGTAATGGCAGCCTACCGTTGGGTTTATGACTCACATCACCTGAAGGCTGAACCTGGATCAGCTCCGGAACCCTACGCTCGGTAATCGACTATGGGTTACCTTTACCTTTTTAGTCCGTCAATCATATATCCCTATGTTAGCGCCTATACAGTCCCATCTTGAAAAGCCCTTTAGCTAAAAAGCAAGGCCATGTACACTTTCCTATTCGTGTATAAATATCCTAGCTGTGCGTGCTGTATTTTCGAGATATTGGATTTAGAAACGTTTAAATAGCTGATGTGTTCTTCGTGGTCATTCAGTGATTGGTACAGGTACCATTCGCACATTTCATTCCCTTGTAACAATGCGTCTATCTTGCACTATTTCTTACATATTGTCACTTATTTATCAAAGTTTTAAGGAATTAAGCCACGGTCAAAAACGTCTTCCTTTCGATGTGGGATAATCTGTCAGGTGCACAGTAAGTCTTGCCTTGATCAATCTGTAGGCCTACACCACATTTGAATTATCGGTGCCTGACCACTCGTGTCACAGGAGGTCATTGACAATGTCACCGTTTGATAGGCCAAATAATTCCTATTTACTTTATATAGCAACTTCGTAATTTAGTATGTTTCTCTTTTGAGTTGACCGATTTCGAGATATGGCGATCGAGTTCTGTTGAAAATCACACTTTTAGTGCCGGTTCAGCCGGTAACGTTACATGTCGCTCAGAGTGAAAAACACAGCTACTCTACAATATTTTCTTACTGTAACACTGTCTGAAACAGAAGTCGGTCATTCAGTGTTTGTTCTAGCTGTTCGACAAAATATGGCATGTTGTGAACGTTATTTCGTTTTCGTCAGTTTCGTCTGTTACTGCTGTTGCTGATGATGATGCATCACGTGAACTGCTGGTCTCCGCTATTCGACAGATGGCGACGTGTGCGACGCGACGCTGTGCGTTTCCGCAGCGCGATCATTTCAAGAATATGTATTTTGCACATGCAGACTGACAAGTTAAGGTGACAGTAATAGCATAATCACGAGCTGCTTTCGGAGTTAGGCTACTCTAACTCTACTGACTCAAGAGTTCGCAGATCAAGCGGAAATAAGACGTCTTTCAATATCAGTAGGCTTATCAGTAGGCCTAAATAATTAGGTATGAAAACGTATGATGGTCACACTTTTAATGCCGGTAACGTTACATGTCGCTCATGAAGCCCTTTTATAAATATCCTTACTGCAAAATAATCAGTGCTTACAGTTCTGAAAATAAGCTATGCATCTGAAGTTTTATCTAATGCATCGCACTGATGTCAGATTTAACAAGTAGGTCCTACATGTATCAGCTATAGCAGATAGGACCGCGCGAGGCACAGGCTTGCATCGTGCTGTGCACAGAATATGGATGCTCAGTGCGTTAAACTGGCCACGGTTGTCGGTCGAACGTCGACAGTCGCAAGTATCGTCAACTCAGTTCAATTGATGACGTTCGCTAGTTTATCACAATGAGCGTTCACCTCTGCCGAACTAAGTTTACAAAAAGTTGCGACGATCGACGTGCTGTGGGAAACTTAGCAAGGTCCAAAATTTGGGACAAAGTTCCAGCGCAGAAATTTCTTAAAGAAGTGTATGGAAACTCTTATGCCAATACAGCTCGATCCGTCCATCCGTTTTGATAGGATAACGACGTGTGAAAGCACACAGACAGAGATACAGGGCCACAGCTAATACCGTTTAGCATAGCGTCGCACTGGCAAAAAAACAGAAAAGTTAGTGAATCCACAATGCGCAGTGCATTTGAGTTCAAAACATCACACAACGTACGTATAATTCAGTCGACTAATCGCAAACACACTACATCAATACTGCAGCAAAATTTATTTACAAAAAGCTGCTATGAAATGCCACTTCGACTAGGCCTATACTATATTTGTCAGAACGATTATTGTGAACCAAAGTCACTCTTAAAGTATTTTTAACGTCTACGTCCAGCCAGAAATAGCAACTTTGTCATGCACAATATAAAAACGGGATTGAAAATAAGGATCCAAATCACCGTTAAACACCTCGTTAACAAGGACACACCCTCAATGTACCACAAATTTGACACAAAAGTTACGGCGAATGCGAACGTAGCTTCCTTTTCGAACCAACTGCCACTACAGTTACTGTCGTAACATAACCACTTTTAAAATGAAGAAGAAAATATCGATCAAGCATGAAAATATAAAAGTGTAAAAGGTCAAAGGTCATTTATTCAACAGCTATTGCCCAGACACAGACACACCGAACTGATCGCTTTACGTGGACCACTAAAGTGAGTGAGTAAGTGCGTGCGTGGATTTGTATAGCGCATAATCGTTAAGAACCCCTAATGCGCTGGATGCAACGCGCGAACAAGTACGTTTTAAGTAGACGCCTAAAACAGACTGTGCTGCTCGTTGGATCCCGGATAAAATCCGGGAGTGAGTTCCAGGCCATCGGGCCAGGTAAAGGCAAAAACAACATCCAGTAGTTCCGATGGCAACTTATTCGACTCTGTCGTGAATCGTTAACGAAGATTAACACAACGGAGCAGCGTCGCCAACGGGCGTGACCAAGACAAACCGGCGCGGGCCACGCTCTACAGCGCTTTGTCACGTGATACTGTCCACATCGATTGTCATTAGGTTACAGTGCCAGCCAGCAAGCCAACAAAATACAGACGTCGACAGTCGAAACTCCGGTCGTCCAGTTATCCAACAACTTGTATATCTCTGCACAGAGTCGCCATTGTTCGCCTTTGTGTTGTACGTGTTCTTAACTCGGTGTTTACACTGCGCAGCCGGTTGTACAACCGGTTGTACAACCGGTTGTACAACCGGCTGCGCAGTGTAAACGGACTGTAAGTCGGCTGCGTCGTTGCTGCTACGTCACTCGCACAACGCCTGCATGTTCTTTCCTGCACGAAAAACAATACAACTTAAATACCTGTTGAAACTTAGACCCAAACGAACACCAACCTGACGGCGGGGGACTCGACAAAAGAACGCTATATATCAGTTGGTTGTTTTTATTATATAACTGTTGAGTGTTTCACTTTAAGTGTTTTATCGTTGCCGTTTTTACCGCGCGACGTTATGCTAGCGCAGGTACTACTAGCTATAACCCTGTGTCTGTGTCTGTCACAAGTCGATATTCTATATAGAACGAATGAACTGAATCGGGCTGGTTTATGGAACGGGAGTTTCCTTCGACCTATCCTACATTGTGTTGTAAGAAAATTCAGGTATCTTTAACTTTGCTCCAAACTCTGGACACAGAAATTTTCGCCACAGCATATCAATCGTCGAAGCGTGTTATCAACTCAGATCGAGAAATGTGGACGCTCAAAACGTGATAAACTGGGCCGTCGTCGGTCAACTAAGTTGACAATACCTCCGAGCTCCGACGCTCGACCACTGTAGTTTATCGCACAAGCTGTGTCTACACCACCTACAATTAGCGACAGCTGATACTTGTACACTAAACTCCGCATGTTAGCGGCCGCTACGGGCCCTTTCTGTTTCGTTTAAATACAAATAAATACAAATACTTTTGTTCGCTTTCCACTCTCTTGTTATTCACACTGCTGCGTGTGGTTTACAGTTCGTACAAGCACATTGTGTATCTTATTGTCGTTTTAACCAATGTATATTTCAGTCGTTTTCCCACATCGTCAAATAATACTTATTAGCGCCTACGACACAAGACGGTAGGCCTAATAGTTTATAAGCTTACTTGATTCAACAAAAAGTAGTTTACAGAGTGGGCCAAAAAGGTTGCACAAGTTCAAATCACCATATCGACGCAACTGTTTCGGGTGAAATAAAACGGATCTCGCCAAAATGTTATTAGAGTTTCTAATCTTTATTCTCAGAACTCCAGAAACATTTAGGTGAAATCCGTTTAATTTTATCTGGAACAGTTGCATCGACATGGCGATTTAAACTTTGTGCAACTTTTTCGGCACATCCTGCGTAAGAAAGAGAGTAAATTACTCAGCTGATGCGAGCATAAAAATTGCTTACTGAGGAAAAAGCGCATTGCCTTGGACGTCGACGACGACTGAGAGGACATATTATGAGGCGACCTCGCTCGCGGATGTTCCAACGGACTATACAACAGATCGACAGTTCGGTTATTATACAACAAAAGAACAGTATTAACTGTCGCAGAGGCACCGCGCGACGGCGCGAGTATGCGACGTTTCATGGCAGTCTAACTGAATCTATACCTATGCTAACTTTAGATTATAGGACAATTTATATACAAGTGTTTAAAAAGGGTGGCGTTTTTTTTGAAACACGGTGTAGCGTGTGAAACTGTCGCATCATGCTGTTTGCAAGAGTAACAATTAACTGTTTTTTTTACAAAGTCGAAAATCCGGTTTTGCAATCTGTAGTTGAGGCAGCAGCAATATGACATTTGGAGTCAATAGTCATAGACTCATAGTCATAATGTAGTCATAATTAATGAACGACGACAAAATATCACAATAAAAATTTCGCTGCCGCGTGCACATCTACAGACAAGAAATATATGTCTACACAAAGTCACAGACATACGTTATATGTCTACGAAGGTGTAACAGACAGTTATATGTACACTGTAGATGTGCCTACGAAGTGAGGAACGATTTTTGTCTGCTGCGATCTATCGCTAGGCCTACATAATGCAGTCATCAGCTGGGGGTCGCGGAGTAGTGTGGGAAATTATATACCTAGACAGCCCTATAAATGACGTCAAAATACTTAGCACGTCTTCAGTAGAGGCCTATAGTTTCCAAACTGGGAAGAGGACCTGATATGCTTGATGCTCTGTAGCCCCCCACCACAACCGCATTAATAAACGATTCGCAGCGTGTGCATCACGGCATCTTTTGCACATAGCGACTCGACGACTTACGTCGAGATCTATAGTCACAGTATGAAGACTGGAAATCGCTTATCACTCGCTAAATACATCATAGGCCACACCTCGATCGTCTGATGTTATCAGCTGATAACTACACTACAGGGACGAGCAGCAGACAAAACACGGCCAATAAAAATGACTCTGCAGGAGGATGCTCATAATTAACTGTCACGTCTTCGATTGGCTGTATACAGAGATTGTCTGAACATGTGCAGTAGTGGGATCTTCAGCTGCATGTCTTTTTCTGTATGCTTACGCTATAATGTAGTGCAGTAGCTCTGTTGCTTCGTTTATCAGAAATGTATCGCTAACTGGCACCATGTGAAAGTATACTGGTACTTAAATATATACGGCCTACTTTCGACACACAACTGAGCTTGAAACAGACTTCAAGATGCAGTAGGCATATTTTAGACATTGTAATGCTAATTCCGACGGTCAAATGCCAACAATATTGGTGATTGATTGTGTTGCCAATTCAGCGGCGCGCCAAATCTAAGCTTGCTTCTTTTACTCTCAAGGCCATGCACACTGAAACTCCACCTTACCTCTGTCGTCTTTTATTCCCTACCGTCGTTTCTCTGTTCTCGGATTGTCTTTTTCTTACTAACCTCTCACATGTTTCTCGCATTAATATAATTTTCGGTTCTCGCACTTTCCGTGCAGTGTCCCTAATGTTCGGAACTCCTTTCTGGACCCCAGTTCGTTCATCTTATAGGCCAGCATCCGACTAATTCCGACAGCATCTTAAAACAACCTTTTCCACGCAGTACCCCCTAGCGGAAAACGCCAACACCTCTGATTCACTTATGAGTAACTATTGGCGCTAATATAAATGTTTACTTATTTACTTACTTGCTTACTTTCTTGTGTGTGTGTGTGTCTGTCCAAACGACAACTTTCAAACGAAACGATCTTTGGCCTAGATATTTGGTAACGGTGCAATTTAACAGGGTTAAACGGGTTAAGCTCGAGTGTCAAGGTCATGAGTCAACACTTAAAGTCACAAGCATCCACCAGGTAAATGTCTGCACCACTGACGTCTTTGATTTTTGAGATTAAACGGCGACACAAATGTGCTGTGACTAAATTGCCAAAGTGGTCGGTGCGACCTCGAATGAGGGCTTTCTGGTTGAGTCTTTGGACGTGCCTAGCTGAACTTTGCAAAATCTCTTCACTGCGTGACATGTAGCCTATCCTACAGGCCTTTAACGTCGTACTTGAGATCGGCACGATTACAGGACCTGGGGCCGTATGTCATGCTCGAGTACGACGTGTAGCCTACGTGAGAACTAGGGCAGAGTATTCCGGTGCAGCTGTGGCATACTGATACTGCAACGCAGTAGGCCTGCGATTCTAGGCCGGCTGACAGGCGATAAATTTGTCGATTCGTCATAGCGAAATCGTAGCTCCTCGCATCCCATCGTAGTCGCATCTCTCTCTAGTGACCGTGACAAGTTTACAGGCAGCTGACGAACGACGGGTCGTAGGCTACGGCTTGGGCGTTAATAGCGACGTCACGAAGATGATGTATTAAGCCCGTAGACCTAAGATAGTACACGGCGAATCCCGTGACAGTACCGCTGTTGGTGCTTCTTGCTGCGGCAGAACAGACAGGCGCCGTAGATGATGGGATTCATCATCGAGTTGGCCATCCCGAAGAAGAATATCCAGATGAAGTATCGATAGTCGACGTGCGAGAGATCCATGAACGTGTGGACGATGAACGCCACCTGTCGAACGCCCGTGAAAACAACGATCGACAAACCAACAACTGCACAGTGCTTTTGCACGATATTGTATACATTAACGGGCCCCTCAGCGTCGCAATTTTTACCGCGCGACGCTATGCTAGCGCGGTGTTTGCTGTCGTTGTATATCTGTCTCTCTGTCTGTCCGTCAGTCTGTCCGTCACAAGCCGGTATTGTATCGAAACGACGAGCTGGGTTTTGGCATGGAGGCTTCCTTCCGCACGCTAAGTCGACAGCCACGGCAAGTGTGGCAAATACCAAAAGGTTTAACTTTTTTTAATTTTCAAGCTGTAAATAAAAATAAGTCCCTTTAACCTGCCAGGAGGTTAAAACCCAATTTAACTACCAGGATAAATATTTAACCCTTTTGCTAACAACTTAATCTTAATTTCTATTTCATCGCTGCCACTTTTACTTCTAATTTTAGTTCTATTTAATAAAGTCAACGACTGATACAATATAAGACAGAACTAGTTGTCCAAAACATGCATGCGTGAGACGCCCGCGTCGCCAACTGTCTTTCGCGCACCTGCCGTTTATTTCACCGAACGTGTCGAGACAGAGCATTTGACACCTTTATCTAATGTGTGACAAGACAGGAAATTGATAGGCAGTGTCCAGACGACAAGACTATTAACGTCATAATGACAAGTGCTGCATAATTCAGCAACAATCATGTCCACAACCCACGCTCTGTCGTTACGGATCGCGTTAACGGGCAAGATACTGCAGCTGGTCGTATCAGCACGTCCGTCCGTCTGCCTGTTTCCATGTTAATTCTTGAATCAACCGCGACTAGCTTTGACCTTGGTGCTTTTCATGTGTATGGGTCATGACATTAGCTCGTGGAGATTGATAGTCAAGGTCATAGGTCAAGGGTTAGGGTAGGGTTGGGATCAGCAAGGGTACGGTAAAGCGGTCGATCTGACCTCGGTCTTCGATCGACAGCAATTTATTTTTTAGTTCGTTCCAGCGCTCAAGCAACCTTCATCTGAATGTCCAACACTCCGACGATGTTATAGGCGACGCTGTGACAGTGATATCAACGCGCTTGAACTCAGTTACTGCGGTGAACATCTGAGTATAGAAAGCTCACCTGGTACGGTGTCCAGCATACGATGAACGCGAGCACAATGAGAGCGGTCATGCGCAGTGACTTGACCTTCGCCTTGTAGAACAGACGACTACGCATCCGCGCACCTTGCGTAAATATCTCGTCATCGTTGCCGGCTGCACATCAAACCGCCACTCAGCCATCTGTCTGTCAAAACTCTCGCCCAGGTCTACCTTAATGCATACAGCGGTGTCGAGAAAGAGGGGGCGGAGGGAAGTATACAGTGCACCCGGGGCCCGTTGTATGGGCACGGGGACACGCTGCGTTTTTTTTATATGAAACAAACGCAACCAAAACCCAGTTCAGTGATTACCTACACAATGTATCAGTCAACAGACGACGCTAGTAGGCCTTATCAGTGCTTCGACCGAAACTAGTCAACTTTCCGTCCCTCGTAGGGGCCCGTGAGTCGTGCTGTCCGGGTTCCGCTTAGGTTTTCGACCTTTCGACTGATTCCACCGATACTTCTGAGCTTATCCGTTTTTCACTCTTTAGTTTTTCCTTTTTTCCACTTTTTAGTTGCTGGTTCCGTGCGGTATATTAAGCTGACTTATGTCAGCTTTTGAGCATCTCGTATCGTATCGCATCGTATTGCCACATAAGCCTAAACGTAACAGTTTAGTGCAGTTGCTACGCTCCCGGTACAGAAGAGAAGTACTGTGAACAGCGTGTCTGTGGGTCTGATCGTCTGTCTGCACGCGAGCATATCTCTGGAATCACACGTCCAAATTTCACTAAATTTCTGTCACGTATGTTACACATGGCCGGAGCTCGATCACGCGGTGGCGGCGTTGCGATATTTCCGGTTTTGTGGACGACGACACATTTCCCATACTGGGCCGCACGCAGGCATGTCGCTATCGCCGCAGCGACGTCGGATTCGGCTAACGGGCTAACGCCCCTGCTGCGTGGTATTGGTTGCGTCGTGTCTCCGACGACGTCGTGCGCCGAGACTAGACGAGGCCTTCATTCATGCAACGGGTGCCGGGGGCGGAGTCTGCGCTGTACCAGAACACTCTCTCGGCACAAATAAGCCTATCTTTCTGCGTCGGTTCAGCGAACACTTTATAAACAGTTTTAGTGTTTTATGGCATTAATACTTCAATTCGCACGTACGTAAGTTCCAAAGTTGCGTGTGACAACTTTAGCGTAATAAACGAAGACGACGATGATGACGACTATTGCCTTGTGTATTTCACGAAGAGTGCACGTGCTCGACTTAGTGCCAAATTCCACTACACGGACCGGACCCGACCGCACAAAGTCCGCGGACGTCGGAGATCCGGGTGGTAGACCCTGCTAAGACCAGACAGAGTCCGCGGACTTGTCGGAGACCCGCGCGGACTCGACGGATCTGGGTCTCCGACAAAGTCTGGTCGGGCCGGTCTAGTGGAGTCTGTTCTTTACCGGACTGGAAGTCGCGGGACTTGCTGGCGATGGTGGCGAAGATGAGCATGTAAGCGGTGAGCATGGTGACGAGCGGCGCGAGGTACATGAGCAGCACCGACAGACAGCTATAGAGCTGCTCCTGCCACTCGGCCGTGTACGCGCCGTACGTCACGCACTGGTAGAACTCTTCCGCGAACGGACCGCGCAGCACGCGGAATATGTACAGCTGCCACACACACCCGCATACATGATCGGTTCGAGTACAGTTTAACGCCCCACTCGACACAATATAGGTCATTTCGGAAGCGGTCTTCGCCGCCAATCACTTGACTGATACTGACAAACAAAACAGTACGGGAAAATACAGATAAACAAACTCAATACAAATCAGAAAAAGTAAACAACCTAAAATACAGCAAAACAAAACTCTACCCTGGTTCAGTTGCCTCTTACAACACTCGGCCAGAAACGAGATGGGTTTATTCTACAACGCTCCCGAGCCCACATGGGGCACCCGCATACAGACACGGGTGAAAACAGAGGCGGAAAGCGACCTTTTGAATCGCGAGTCCGACACCCGAAGCACTATACCACCAGGCAACACGCATACATTACATGGACAGAGACAGATGTAGAATTGATGGTCCAAAAAATTGACATAAAGCGCCGCAACGCCAGCGCGCACGAATCGTTCAGTCGTATCCGCCAGGTGGCGCCGAAATGTACCTTATATACCTGGTTACACAGGTGGGCCCACGCCAATCTGCCCCCAAACGGCATCTGGATCGCATGTCAGAATAACATTTCTTTTCATATCGTATAGGCTTCTTTAGTTGAATGCTATAGTAATCACATAATAACACGAATTAGTATCCAGACCGCTGGATTAGCGTTCGGCGGCGCCGATCTGTGCTCTTATCGTGTTAGAGGTGTTGATGGCAGTTATGCAGAGCATTCAACTGTAGAATCTTATACGATCTTTATCTGCCAACAGTCATACTTACTATTATTTGGTATTCCACCACCCACTCACTCTTTCATTCCAGGCTTAAAACCTTCCTTTTCTGCAAATCCTTCCCACCGCAGCCTTTCCTTTTCTTCTTCTTAAATATTCACTACATGGATTCCCCGGACTGTTTACTGTCAGTTCTGAGCATATCTGTTTTCTACTTTTAGTTTTTCTGTTTTTACACTTTTCCGTTGTAGGTTCCGTGCGGTAGATTAAGCTGACTCATGTTGGCTTTCGAGCGCACGTTAATATAGCATCTTGTATCGTATCGTATCGTTCGTCCGTTTTTGCAGGGTTCACGGTCGTGACCAAAGAACAGCCTGCAGACACAGACAGAGAGATCACGATACGTCAAGATATCTCTAGCGATAAGTTTCATCTAACTGCGATGCGGTCTAATAACGTAGCTCGGAAAACGCAGCCATAAACGCAGAATCGTTAGCGGCCCTTAATTATGACGATAAATGTCGATGAATGATTGACATTTGCATAAACTAATAGTTTTCTTCGTGTTTTGTCGCACAGCTCTATAAATGCCCCGTCAGCTGTTTTCATTTCCCGTATAGTCTAGGACTAGCACCCATCTATGAGTTTAGTAAGTCTATGACTTATTGTTGTTATATTTATAGTGATAATACTGTGGCGGTCGCCCCAGGTTCCACGATGCTTAATGCCTCGGCTAGCGGTAGAGATGCGGACTTTCCAGGGTCCCGTGGAAGTGGGGTTTCCGGCACATAAGATGGAGAAGCGAGTCCGTCGAA